>OGEM01000063.1_pt1 | contig 101305 bp, 89 predicted proteins | sample 1570741 | NCBI WGS metagenome assembly OGEM01 (sample SAMEA2582141, study PRJEB24529) | metagenome | biome: Human gut stool | place: China | collected 2011
TACACTCTTTCCCTACACGACGCTCTTCCGATCTGGGGTAATGGAAAATCTTGTTTTTCTTGAATTAAAACGACGCGGATATGAAGTATTTGTAGGAAAAAATGATATAGGAAAATCAACCATTTTGGAAGCTTTAGATATCTTTTTTAATGATGGAAAAGGAGTTATAAAATTTGATAAAACTGATATAAATAGAGAAGCAATAGAAATAGGAGAAAAGGAAGCTATAATCTCTGTAATATTTTCTGATTTGCCAGAAAAAATAGTTATTGACTCTACAAATCAAACAAATTTAAAAGATGAATATTTATTAAATGCTCAAAATGAGCTAGAAATAATAAAAAAATATTCTACTGCTACTACTAATAATACTAAAGTATATATAAAGACACTCCATCCAACGAATCCTCAATGTTGTGATTTACTTTCTAAAAAAAATAATGAATTAAGAAAAATAATAAAGGATAATAGTATCGAGTGTACAGATAATACTAGAAATTCAATTATGCGTAAGGCAATTTGGAAATTCTATGAAGAAACTTTAGATTTACAATTAGTGGAATTTGAAGTAAGTAAACTAAAAGAAGAAGGAAAAAGTATATTAAGTAAAATAGAAAGTGAATTTCCATTATATACTCTTTTCCAAGCAGATAGAAAAAATTGTGATGAAGATAGTGAAGTTCAAGACCCTTTAAAAGAAGCGGTTAAAGAAATATTAAAGAATGAAGAGTTACAAAAAGAATTAGAAGGAATAGCAGATAAAGTTAGAGAAAAATTGATAGATGTTTCAGAAAGAACACTAGAAAAATTAAAAGAAATGAGTCCAGAGATAGCTAGTACTTTACAACCAATAATTCCTGACACAAACTCTTTAAAATGGACTGATGTTTTTAAAAAGGTATCTATTTGTGGAGATGAAAATATTCCTATTAATAAAAGAGGAAGTGGAGTAAAAAGATTAATTCTTTTAAATTTCTTTAGAGCAGAAGCAGAAAGAAGATTACAAGAAAAAAATATTCCTAAAATTATATATGCTATTGAAGAACCAGAAACTTCTCAGCATACAGAAAATCAGAAAAAATTGATAGATGCTTTTATAAAATTATCTGAAAATCAAAATACACAAGTAATTTTAACTACACATAGTCCAAATATTGTGAAAAAATTAGATTTTTCAAATTTAAGATTAATAAAAGTCGAAGAAAAAAATAAAAGTGTTTGTGAAGTTATAAAAGAGCAACTTCCTTATCCATCATTAAATGAGGTAAATTTTTCAGCCTTTTCTGAAGTAACAGAAGAATATCATAATGAATTATATGGTTATATAGAAGAAAATAGTTGGTTAAATGAATATAAGTTAGGAAAAACAACAAGAGAATATATTAGGGAAATGAAAAAAGGAAATAAAATTGAACTTAAAACTGAACATAAAATACTTACAGAGTATATTAGACATCAAATACATCATCCAGAAAATAAGAATAATATTTTATATACAACAGAAGAATTACAAGAATCAATTTCATTAATGAGAGAATTTATTGAACAAAAAAACTCATAAATAGAAAAAAGGAGAATAAATAAATGGAATTAGATAACAAAATATCAGAGCAAATAAATGATATAAAAAAAGAAAATCTTGAAAAATTAGCACAACTATTTCCAGCAATTATAAAAGATGGACAAGTAGATTTTAAAGCTTTAAAAGAAGAATTAGGAGAATTTGAAGAAGTAAAAGAGGAAAGATATGAATTTACTTGGGCTGGGAAACAAAATGCTAAAAAGAAAGTTCAAGAAGATGTAGGAGCAAGAACTTTAAAATATATAGAAGAAGATAGTAAAAATCCAGATATAACAGAAAATCTTTATATAGAGGGAGATAATCTTGAGGTATTAAAATTATTGCGTCAAAATTATTATGGAAGTATAAAAATGATTTATATAGACCCTCCATATAATACTGATGGAGATTTTGTTTATAAAGATAATTTTAATCAAAATAAAATAGAAAGTGATATTCAAGAAGGAAGTAGGGATAATGAAGGAAATCGATTAGAAATTAATAATAAATCATCAAATAGGTATCACGCTAATTGGTTAAATATGATGTATCCAAGATTAAAAGTAGCAAGAGATTTATTAACAGATGATGGAGTTATTTTTATCTCAATAGATGATAATGAACAAGAAAACTTAAAAAAAATTTGTAATGAAATTTTTAAAGAAGATAATTTTATTACTACACTTGTTTGGGAAAAAAAGAAAAAAGGTTCTTTTTTATCTAAAGATATAACTACAATAAAAGAATACATTCATATTTTCTCTAAAAATAAAAAGTTATTTTTAGGATTAATTGGAGAAATTAATTTTAATACAGAAACTTATCCTTGTATAAATGCAAATAATAAAAGAGAAATTCGAATTATAAAAGCAGGAATAGAAAGTAAATTTTCTAAAAAAGATTTTTTTATGGAAAAAGGAAATATTATATCAGATACTACTATGAATATCGTTTTACATTCTGATTTAGAAATAAAAAATGGAATTTTAGTCAAAGATTTAGTTCTTGAAGGAAATTGGAGATATAGTCAAGAAAAAATGGATATGTATGCAGATAATAAAGAATTGTATATAACAAGAGATTTATATATTAGGAGAATTGTACATGAACCTAGATATAAAACTTTAAAAGATCTGTTACTTTTTAATGAAAAACAATCTGAAGAAATAAATTTGAACCATCTATTAGAGGATAGTTGGGGAACTAATGAAGATGCAGATGAAGAACAAAGAACTTTATTTGGTGTTCAAAAAATAATGTCATATCCAAAACCTGTAAGACTTTTATTTAAATTAATTTTATCTTATAGAGAAAAAGAACTAACTATTTTAGACTTCTTTTCTGGTTCAGCAACAACAGCTCATGCGGTTATGCAACTTAATGCAGAAGATGGAGGTAATAGAAAATATATAATGGTACAACTTCCTGAAGAAGTAGATGAGAAATCTGAAGCATATAAATTTTTAAAAGAAAATAATAAACCTACTAATATTTGTGAAATAGGAAAAGAAAGAATAAGAAGAGCTGGAGAATTAATTAAAAAAGAGATTGAAGAAAGTAACAAGCAATTACAATTAGGAGAAGAGCCTAAGAAAGTTCCAGATATTGGATTTAAAGTATTTAGAACAGCAGATACAAATATAAATTGGAAAAAAATAAAAGAAGTATCAAAAGATAATGTTATGAAATTTGATGACCCTGATATGTTAGACTTTACTCTTGGATTTAATGATAAAGATGTTGTTTATGAAGTTCTTTTACGTCAAAGAGATTTACCACTATCAGAAAAATTAGTAACACTTACAGATATAGGAAGTAGAACTTATTTATATGCAGATTCTTATTTAGTTTGTTTGGAAACAAATGTTACAGAAGAGTTAATAGAAAAATTAGCAGAGCTAAATCCATTACCTATAAAATTTATATTTAGAGATTCAGCTTTTGGAAGTAAGATAGGATTAAAGGAGGAAACTTTCAGAAAATTAAAAACATTAGTAGAGAAAAATTCAGGACTTACTAAAAAGGCATATACAGTAGAATTTATATAGGAGGTATGCTTTTATGTTAGAGGTTCAAGAAAAAATAATTTTTCAAGAGATAAAAGAGATATTACAAGAAGCTAAAAATAAAGTGTATAAAGTAGCTAATAATGCTATGGTAGAAGCTTATTGGAATATTGGGAGAGTAATAGTAGAAAAACAAGGTGGAAAAGATAAGGCTGAATATGGTACAGCCTTATTGAAAAACCTTTCAAAAGAGATGACTAAAGAGTTTGGAAAGGGATTTACTCTTACAAATTTAAAGTATATGAGGCAATTTTATTTAACCTTTTCAAAAAGTCACGCATTGAGTGACCAATTAAGTTGGACACATTATAGACTACTTATGAGAGTAGAAAATGAAAATGCTAGAAACTTTTATTTAGAAGAGAGTATAAAAGAAAATTGGAGTACAAGACAATTAGAAAGACAGATAACAACTCTTTTTTATGAAAGAATTTTATCTAGTAAAAATAAAAATAAGGTGGCTCAAGAGATATATAAGTTAGAGCCACAGAGAAAGCAACCAGAGGATATAATAAAAGACCCCTATGTTTTGGAGTTTTTAGGTTTACCAGAGAATATGGATTTCTTAGAGAAAAATTTAGAACAGGCTCTAATAGACCATTTACAAAAATTTTTATTAGAATTAGGTAGAGGATTTTCATTTGTTGCAAGACAAAAAAGAATTACTTTTGATGGTAGACACTTTTATATTGATTTAGTTTTTTACAACTATATATTAAAATGTTTTGTTTTAATAGATTTAAAAGTTGGGGATTTAACACATCAAGATTTAGGACAAATGCAGATGTATGTTCATTATTTTGAAGATGAAATGATGACAGAGGGAGATAATCCACCTATTGGTATAGTTCTTTGTGCAGATAAAAGTGAATCAGTTGTAAAATATACTTTACCAAAGGGAGAAAAACAGATTTTTGCGTCAAAATATATGGTATATTTACCAACAGAAGAGGAGTTACTATCAGAAGTAAAAAAAGAGTACAATATTTTGAAGCAAGAAAAGGAGTTAGAAGATGGGAAATAAAATTGTATTCCAATTTGAAGAGTTATCCTATCAAGAAAAAGCTATTAATTCAGTAGTTGAGCTTTTTAGAGGATTAACTAAAGAGGGAAGTGAAATATATTCAAGTACTAGAATAAACAGTACTTTATATGAACCAGTAAGAAATAAAAATATATTTACTGGAAGAAAACTACTAGAGAATTTAAGAGAAGTCCAATTAGAAAATGAACTTTTCTCTGATAAGAAAGTAGAAGATAATAACTTTACAATAGAGATGGAAACAGGAACAGGAAAAACTTATGTTTATTTAAGAACAGCTATAAGATTATTTAGAGAGTATGGTTTTAAGAAATTTATAATAGTTGTTCCAACAGTTGCTATTCGTAAGGGAGTAGAAAAATCTATTGAACAATTAAGGGAACACTTTAAAAGATTAGAGGGAATAGATATAGGAAAACATAGTTTTATCTATGATAGTGATAATCTAGGAAAAGTTTATACAAGCCTTGTAGAAGGAAATGATTTAAGTATTTGTGTAATGAATATTCAAGCCTTTAATAGTAGTAATAAAAGAATAAGAGATAAAAAAGAAGGACAAGTTAGAACTTTATGGGAAGATATAGGATTCATACGTCCTATTATAATAATAGATGAACCTCAAAAAATAGAGGGGCAAAAAGGCAAAAAATCAAAATCATTACAAGCTTTAGATGAGTTAGAACCACTATTTACTTTAAGATATTCAGCAACACATAAAAATCTATATAATCAAATATATAAGTTAGATTCATACCAAGCATATCAGCAAAATTTAGTAAAGAAAATAAAGGTAAAAACTATAAATAGTGTTGTACCAAAAGATTATCCATATGTTAGATATACTAAATTTACTTCTGATTTAAAGGCTAGAGTAGAGATATTCTATCAAGAGCAAGGTGGAATTATAAAATTCAAGAGTTTTGATGTATTAGGAAATACTTCTTTAGAAGAATTATCAGGAGGACTAAAACAATATTCAGGAATGTATATTGCAGAAAATCCACACAAGGAAAAACCACTAAAAATAACTACTTCAACTGGAGAGTTATATTTAAAACTTGGAGAGAGTAATAATAAAGTAGATAATAAAGAAGCTATTAGAATACAGATACGTCTAGCTATTCAAAATCATTTTGAAAAGCAATTAAGTATTTTAAAGAAAAATAAACTAATAAAAATATTAACTCTATTCTTTATAGATGAAGTTGCTAAAGTTAGAGATGAGAAAGCAGAAGATGGACGTGGAGAATATCTTAAAATATTTGATGAAGAATATACTAATATTTTATGGAAGTATAGAAAAGATATTGAAAGATATAAGGAATTTTTCCCTAATTATGAAGAGGTATTACAAGTTCGTGAGGGGTATTTTGCTAGAGATAAGAAAAACAATATAGTTGAGATAGAAGATTGGGATTCTTCAAAAGATGAAGTTGAAGTTAAGGCAAAATCACAAGAAGATATAGACAGAGGAATTAGTTTAATTTTAGAAAAGAAAGACGAACTAATCTCTTTTAGAGAGCCATTATCTTTTATTTTCTCACATTCAGCTCTTCGTGAAGGTTGGGATAATCCTAATGTATTTACACTATGTACTTTAAAGCAAGGAAGTAGTGATATAGCTAAGAAACAAGAGATTGGAAGAGGACTTAGATTACCAGTTGATACAAATGGAAATCGTTGTTTAGATACAGAGGTAAATGAGCTAACAGTTATAGCTAATGATAGTTATGAAAATTTCTCAAGTGCTTTACAAAAAGATTTTAATAAGGATAGAGATGTAAATGAAGTTACAGCAGATGTTTTAATAAAAACTTTAAGAAAAGCTGGTATTTCTAAATCACAAATAACACCAAAGTTAGTAGATAAATTAAAAGAGGAGCTTATCTCAAATAAGATAATAGATTCAAAAAATATTTTAAATAAGAATATTGATGAAATGAGAGAAGCTTTAGAAAATATAGAATTTACTGATGAAGTTCTTCAAGAGTATGTAGAAGAGATAAAAGAAGAGTTTATCAAGGTAATGAGTGATAGGGGAACAAGTCGTGTAGAGATAAAAAATGGAGATAATCCAGATTATGTAAATGATTATACTTCTTTAGTAAGTGAAGAAGTTTTTGAAGAAATATTTGAAGGACTTGCAAATAAATTAACTAAGAAAACATTCTATAAGTGCCAAATAGATGATGAAAAATATATTGAAGAAAGTATAGATCTGATAAATGAGGAATTAAGAAATTATACTAAGGCGACTACTGTTAGAATAACAGAAGCTAGTGGTGGATATGAAGATACAGAAGAGTTCATTTTAAAGAAGGAAGTAGATTCTGATAAGGATATAGAAATAACTGAAATAGTAGTAGAAAAAAGTGATTTTGAGATAGTACAATATATTATGTATCATACAATGCTACCTCGTTTAGCTATTTTTAGAATACTTTCTGGAATAGAAAAAAGATTTGCACTAAATAGTCAAGATGTATTAGAAACTGTATCTCAACTTCTTCTAACTAAACTGAATGAAACTAAAGCTAAAAATATTATATCTTATGAAATTGTAGATGATTATGAGATAGATAGAGATAGAATCTTTGCTATGGACAATATATCTGAAGAGGATTTTGATAAAGAATGGAAAGTTTTTGAGGCTAGAGCTGAAAAAACAAATTCTATGAACAGATATTATAAATTAGATAGTAAAGGGGAAAAAGAGTTTGCAAAACAGCTAGAACAAAATGAAAATATTTTACTTTTTACTAAATTAAAAAAGGGTGGATTTGTAATAGACACTCCATATGGAAATTATTCTCCAGACTGGGCTATTGTATATAGAAATCCTGATGAAGATAGTGATAAGAAGATTGGAGTATATTTTATAGCTGAAAGTAAAATTGATAAAGAGTGGAATGATTTAACTGGAGAGGAACAAGATAAAATAAACTGTGGAAAACTTCACTTTAAAGCAGTATCAGAATTAGTGAGATTTGATTGGATTAAAAATTACCAAGATTTCAAAAAGAAATTTGGTGTAAAAGACAGTATATAATAAAAGTAGGGCTATTTCAAATTGAGGTAGCCTTTTGATAAAAATAAAAGCTAAGAAATTGTAAGGAAGAAATAGAATAAAGTTATAAATTATATAAAAAAATATTAGTAGATATAAAGATTGAAGTGATTAGTTAGTTTAAAATAAATATTGGAATAATAGTGAAAAATTAAAAATAGTTATTATTAAACAATTAAATAGTATTTAACTAATTTTTATAGAAATATTGGGGGGATAAAAAATGAAAGAGATAAAAATAACAGATATAGAGGGGATAAGAGTAGGAAACGCTCAAGACACAGAAGCTGGGACAGGTTGTACAGTTATTATTTGTGAAAAAGGTGGTTGTGCTGGTGTAGATGTAAGAGGAGGAGGACCTGCCTCTCATGAAACAGAACTTTTAAATCCAATTAATACAGTGGATAGAGTACATGGAATAGTTCTTTCTGGTGGAAGTGCCTTTGGATTAGAGGCTACTAGTGGAGTTATGAAATATTTAGAAGAGAGAGGAATTGGATTTGATGTAGGAATAGGGGTAGTTCCAATAGTTTGTGGAGCTTCTCTCTTTGATTTAGCAGTGGGAGATTCAAAAATTAGACCAGATAAGGCTATGGGGTATCAAGCTTGTTGTAATTCAGAGAAAAATTGTATTCAAGAGGGAAACTGTGGAGCTGGTACAGGAGCTAGTGTAGGGAAGTATAGAGGAATGGATAGAGCTATGAAGTCTGGGCTAGGAATCTACTGTGTAGAATTAGAAAATCTAAAAGTGGGAGCAATAGTTGGAGTCAATGCCATAGGAAATGTTATAGATAGCGAGACAAATAGATTTTTAGCTGGGCTTTTAAATGAAGAAAAAACAGAGATTATAAGTACTAGAGAAGAGATGTGGAAAGATTTAGATATAAATTACAGTGTATTAAAAAATACTAATACTACAATAGGTTGTATCGTAACTAATGCTAAACTTACTAAGGCTCAAGCTACAAAAATTGCTTCTATGACACATAATGGATATGTTAGAGCTATATCTCCAGTGCATACATCATTAGATGGAGATACTATCTTTACACTAGGGACTGGAGAAGTAGAGGTAAATATTGATACTCTTGGAACTTTAGCTGCTTATGTTATGGAGAAAGCTATACACAGAGCTGTTACTCAAACTCAGTCTGCCTATGGTTTAAAATCTTATCAAGATTTAAAATAAAATATTGTTGACTAGAAATTTATAGAAATATTGGATTTTGTATAAGAAAAAGGAAGATAGAAAATTATTTTTGAACATTTGAGAAAAAGATAAACATATTTTGAATTAATAGATTATTGTAAAGAGGATTTTAAATATGTTTAAATAATTAACTGAAAATCACTCTCTTAAACGTTAAAGGTAGCATAGCCATTAATAATAAGGAGAGTGATTTTAATATGAAGGAGAAAAGAGTGAACTACTACATATTTAGAATTGATTATTCAAAGAGAGATTATTTTAAAACAAATTTAGAAAAAGGTATTTTAAGACAAGGTTGGGGAGTAGAAAACTTATCCTTACTTGATGAAAATGGAGAAGTTAGAAACCAAGAGGAATGGGTTAATGCTTGTCCAGAAAGTTGGAGAAATACTGATGAAGCTAAAAAATATCTTAGAAATAAAAATACTAATTTAAGAAAAATGTTAGAGATGAAAGAGGGAGATATAATTCTTATTCCTAAATTCCCAGAATGGAATATGTTTTCTTTATACAGAGTTACAGGAAAATATTATTTTAACCTAGAAGAAACTGCAGTGGATTATGGACATTGTATTCCTGTAAAAGTTGCTACTACATATCCATACGAAATAGATAAATGCTTTACGTATAATGGAAATGATACAACTAAAGTAATTCATAGTAAGTTAAGGGGATATCAAACTTCTATAAATAGTGTTTATAACAAAGAGATAATTAAAGTTATTGAATGTCTATTACAAATAAAAAGTATAAAAGAGGTATCTCCAATAACAGAGATTTTAAGAAATATTTTTGAGAAAAACATCAAAAACATGGAAAATCTAAACAGAGAGATTTTTTCTGTTAGACCAGATGATGTTGAAAAAATAGTAGAAGAAATTTTTGTAAAACAGGGTTATTTAGTTGAAAGTAAAAACTCATATGATAGAAAAGGTGGAGATTCTGACAGAACTTTTATAAAACCTCTTCCGATATTGAGTGAAGTAAATGATGAGATAGGTAGTTGTAGAGTCTATGTACAGATTAAGAAAAAAGATGGTATTTATGATGAAGATGAGGGAATTAATCAACTTGAAGAGATAGTTGAAACTAAAGAAAAAAATGATAATCCAGAAAATAAATTTAATAATTTTTATAAAGTTTTGGTATGTACAGGGGAGTTTAGTCCTCGAATACAAGAGTTAGCCCAAGAAAAAAATATTATTCTAATAGATGGAATCCAACTTATAAGAATGTGCCTTAAAAATATTTAAGTAGAAAAATAAGAGCTTTAATTAAAGAGAGATTTTGATAATATGACAAACACAGATGTAGTATCTACATATTACACAGGTATAAGCTAGATTAGTATAAGAAGATTATTGGATATTGGCAAGTAAATAATACTGAGGAAAATAAGAACCTTGACTTTGTTATCTATTATATGTATAATTAATATATAAAAGATATTAAGGAGGTTTAAAAATGGGAGTATCAGTTATTAATGTAAGATTAGATGATGAAGATAAAAAAGCCTTTAATGAGTTATGTAATGAGTTAGGTTTAAATATGTCAACAGCTTTTAATATGTTTGTCAAATCTATGCTTAGAACAGGTGGATTACCATTTGAGGCAAGAATAGAAAACTATAATGTTGAAACTATAAAAGCTATTCAAGAAACAGAAGATATTATCAATGGAAAAGTAAAACGTCCTACTTATAAAAATACCAAAGAACTTTTTGATGCTCTTGATAAGGAGGATTAAAGTTAATGTTAGAAATCATAACTACTAGTGCTTTTGATAAAGATTATAAACTTTTAAAAAAAAGGGGATATAATCTCAAGCTTCTTCAAGAAGTCGTTGAAAAATTAGCAAATGAAGAAGTGTTACCAGCTAAGTATAGAAATCATCAACTAATTGGAAATTATGTAGGATACATGGAGTGCCATATTCGTCCTGATTGGTTATTAATTAATATATAAAATTGAAAAAAATAAATTAATCCTAACTTTATCAAGAACAGGAACTCATAGTGATTTATTTTAAAAAGATTCAAATATATAGTTACATCCTCAGTATTAATTTACTGGAGATTTTTTTATTGGAAGAAATAGGAAGATAGTAGGTATGAGTAAATTGGAGAAATAAGATTAAAAAAGAGTGATGAACTTGATTTTGAAGTTTATTTGAATTATAAAATAAAAAAAGCTCTCAAAGTAAGGATGAGAGCTTTATATATTTATTTAGTATTGACTGGCAATGGTGCCTAGAGAGGGACTTGAACCCTCACTCCTTTAGGGGAAACGGATTTTGAGTCCGTCGCGTCTACCATTCCGCCATCCAGGCATCTACTTTACTTATTTATGATATACTATTTTAGGGAGTTTGTCAATAGATTTTTTATCTATCAAAAAAATATTAAATTTGGTAACATAGGTTACCGATTTTTTAAAAAAAATATAGTATTATATACTTACCTAAGTAAAGAAAAATTCAGATAACAGGAGGAGAATATGTGTAATAATAAAATGTTTTGTTACCAATGTCAAGAAACAGCTCAAGGAAAAGGTTGTACAGTAATAGGAGTTTGTGGAAAAACAGCAAAGACAGCAAAATTACAAGATTTATTAATATATACAACAAAGGGAGTAGCTCTTTATAGCTCAATTCTTAGAAAAGAGGGAAAAGTATCACAAGAGATAAATAGATACTTAATCAATTCTCTATTTATAACAATCACAAACGCTAACTTTGATGATAATGCTATAATCGAAGAGATAAGAAAAGGAATAAAAATTAGAAAAGAGTTAGAGTTATTATTAAATGAAGAAAATAAAAAAGAAGTAGAAAAGTTTTCTCATTTAGTAAATTGGCAAGCAGAAACAGATGAGGAGATAGTAGAGTTTTCTAATGAGAAAAAAGTAGGAATACTAAGAACAGAAAATGAAGATGTAAAATCTCTTAGAGAGTTATTAATCTATGGATTAAAAGGAATGAGTGCTTATGCTGAGCATGCTATGAATTTAGGAAAAACTCAAGATGAGATATTTGCTTTTATAGAAAAGGGATTATTAGCAACTGAAGATGATTCTCTAACAGGAGAAGAGTTAACAGCACTTGTATTAGAGTGTGGAAGCTATGGAGTAAAAGTTATGGCTCTATTAGATGAAGCAAATACTTCTGCTTTTGGAAATCCAGTAATTACAAAAGTAAATATAGGAGTAGGTACAAGACCAGGAATATTAATATCTGGACATGATTTAAATGATTTAAAACAACTACTAGAGCAAAGCGTAGATAGTGGAGTAGATATCTATACTCACTCTGAGATGTTACCAGGACATTACTATCCAGAGTTAAAAAAATATCCTCATTTCTTTGGAAACTATGGAAATGCTTGGTGGAAACAAAAAGAGGAATTTGAAAAATTTAATGGTCCAATAGTATTTACAACTAACTGTATAGTTCCTCCATCAGCAGAAGCAAGTTACAAAGATAGAGTATTTACAACTAATGCTGCTGGATATCCAGGATGGAAAAAAGTAAAAGTAAATGAAGATGGAACAAAAGATTTTTCTGAAATAATAGAGTTAGCAAAAACTTGTCAAGCTCCTACTGAATTAGAAAAAGGAGAGATAGTTGGAGGATTTGCTCACAATCAAGTTTTATCTTTAGCAGATACTGTTATAGAGAATATAAAATCTGGAGCAATTAGAAAATTTGTAGTAATGGCTGGTTGTGATGGTAGAATGGTAAGTAGAAATTACTACACAGAGTTTGCTGAGAAATTACCAAAGGATACAATAATTTTAACAGCTGGTTGTGCTAAATATAAGTATAATAAGCTAAATTTAGGAGATATAAATGGAATTCCAAGAGTATTAGATGCTGGACAATGTAATGACTCTTACTCATTAGCTGTGATAGCTCTAAAATTAAAAGAAGTATTTGGATTGAATGATGTAAATGAATTACCAATAGTATATAATATAGCTTGGTATGAACAAAAAGCTGTAATAGTTTTACTAGCTCTATTATACTTAGGAGTAAAAAATATTCACTTAGGACCAACTTTACCAGCTTTCCTATCACCAAATGTAGCCAAAGTTTTAGTAGAAAATTTTGGAATAGGTGGAATTACTACTGTAGATGAAGATTTAAAAAAGTTTGATTTAGTATAATTTATTTTAGAAGAAAGTTTACTATATATTTCACTAAGAAAGTATAGAGCTTTCTTCTTTTTTTACTTAAAGAAATTATAATTTTACTTTTAAGAAAAAATAAGAAATTAATTTTATTAAAAAACTACATTAATAACATTTTATAATCATTGACAACTATTTACGAATATATTATAATTATAATACATGTAATATATAATAAAATAATTGGGAGGTATTTTTTATGAAAAAAAGACTGATATGCATGATATCTGCATTATCTCTTCTTTTTACAACAACTTATGGAGCTACTGTTGAAGGTATTGGTAGCGGATATAAAGGGGATATTAAAGTAAAAGTTACTTATGAGGGGAATGAAATCACTAATGTAGAGGTAGTAGAACATGAAGAAACTAACTTTACTAAAAAGGCAATGAAACAAATAACTAAAGACATAGTTGCCGCTCAAAGTACAGAAGTTGACAATGTAGCTGGAGCAACATATACTTGTGAAGGAATAAAAGAGGCTGTAGATGCTGCTGTGGCTGCTGCTGGAATTACTTTAAAAGCTAAGACTCCAGCTAAAGCTGAAGAGGTAGTAGTAGCTGACACAACAACAGATGTAGTAGTAGTAGGTGGGGGAGGAGCTGGACTTACAGCCGCTATCTCTGCTAAAGAAAAGGGAGTAAATGTAATACTTCTTGAAAAAATGGCTATGTTAGGAGGAAATACTAACTATGCAACTGGTGGAATTAATGCAGCTGAATCAAAATTACAAGAAAAATTAGGAATAAAAGATAGTGCTGAATTATTCTATCAAGATACTTTAAAAGGTGGAAAAAATAAAAATAATCCTGAGTTATTAAGAACATTAACTGAAAACTCTGGAGAAATGATTACTTGGCTTGTAGATAGAGGAGCTGATTTAACTGAAGTTTCTTATTCAGGGGGACAAAGTGTAAAAAGAATTCATAGACCAACTGGTGGAAAAGCTGTAGGACCTATGATAGTTGCTACTCTTTCTGAAACTGCTGAAAAACAAGGAATAGATATTAGAACTGAAAGCACAGTAAAAGAGATTTTAAAAGAGGGAGATAAAGTAGTAGGAGTTAAAGTAGAACATAAAGGAAAAACTTATACTATTAAAGCTAAGGCAGTAGTAATGGCAACTGGAGGATTTGGAGCTAATCCTGAGATGGTATCGAAATATAAGCCTGAATTAAAAGGATTTGGTTCAACAAATAGCCCTGCTATTACTGGAGAAGGAATTGCTATGGTTGAGTCTGTTGGTGGAGCACTAGTTGATATGACTGAAATCCAAACTCATCCTACTGTTGTACACAACAATACAGCTATGATTACTGAATCTGTTAGAGGAGAGGGAGCTATCCTTGTAAATAGAGATGGTAAGAGATTTATCAATGAGTTAGAAACTAGAGACGTTGTTTCTAAAGCTGAATTGGCACAAGAAGGAAAGAGTGCTTTCTTAGTCTTTGATGAGACAGTAAGAGAAAATTTAAGTGCTATCAATGGATATATCAATAAAGGATATGCTGTTTCTGGAAATGATTTAGAAGAATTAGCTAAGAAAGTTGGAATCAACGGAAAAAATCTTGTTGCAACTATGAAACAATACAATGAATATGTAAAAGCTGGAAAAGATACAGAGTTTAATAAAAATATTTTACCTAGAGAGCTAACAAAAGCTCCTTACTATGCTATTGAAGTTTCACCTGCTGTACATCATACAATGGGAGGAGTTTCTATCAATACTTCTGCTGAAGTTTTAACAGCTGATGGAAAAGTAATAAAAGGGTTATATGCAGCTGGAGAAATAACTGGTGGAGTTCATGGGGGAAATAGAATAGGTGGAAATGCTGTAACAGATATCGTGGTATTTGGAAAAATAGCAGGAGATAATGCAGCTGAATATTCTAAAGTAACAAAATAAAAAGGCTGTTATAATTTAAGAAATTAAAATAAAGTAAAAAAAATCAAGAATAACGAAATGAAAGTTATTCTTGATTTTTTTAATTTCTAAGATTATTTTAATATTAAATTATACGAATTAAAAGCATATAACAAAAAGTACTTAGAATAATTGTCATATACATATTTAATTTTAATTTAGGTGAGATTATAACAACTATACAAGCTATTAACTCTGGAAGAAAACTATTGATATTTTTAAAATTTATATTACGTAGGCAATAAACTACTAAAATAATCATAATAGCAGGCGGGAGAACTCCACCTAGATATTTTACTTTTTCTGGTAACTCTCTATTTCCAAAGATTAGAAAAGGGATTGCTCTAGTGAGCCAAGTTACAATAGCTGCTATGAAAATTACTAAGATTATATATGTTAAATTTTCCATAATTACTCCACTCCAATTTTTTCTTTTAAAATTGTCAAAATAACTACTGTCAGAGATAAAGCTGGGATTAAAAACCTATCTGCTCCTAAAATAATGTAGAAGAAGAGAGAGGAAAATAATCCAGTGAGAGCAGGGATTTTACTTTTGCAATTCTTCCATTGACTAACAACTATATATAGGAAAAAAGCTGTTGCTGAAAAATCAATTCCTCTCATATCCCAAGGAATAAAATTCCCTAAATAACTTCCTAATATACAACCAAAAATCCAATACATGTGATTTACAAATGAGATATAGAAATCTACTTTTTCTCTATCTAGATTTTCTTCATACTTTACAGAACAAAGAATAGAGTATGTTTCATCAGTTAAGGTTAAAACCATATATGGATATTTCCAACCCATTTTACGAAATTTTTCTATGAAAGCTACCCCATAAAAAATATGACGAGCATTGATAAAAAAACTCATAATAGCTACTGTAATAAGCGGAGCATGAGCTTGCAACAGAGAAACCATAACTATTTGTAATGAACCAGCATAGATAAAAAATCCAGCTACAAGTGATAGAAAAGGTGGATAACCAGCATCTCCCATCAAAATTCCAAAAGCTATTCCTATAAAAAGATAAGTAAAAAATATAGGAAAGGTCTGTTTGATAGCAAAATTAAACTCTTTCATAAAATCTCCCCTTTTAAAAAATAAAATTAAAAATTGCTTCAGATAATTTAATATTCTAACATAAAAATGAAGGAGTGTAAATTCTAAAAATCAAATAAAAATTAGGTAATTATAAATAAAAAAAGAGCTATTATTTGGTAGTAATATTAACCAGAATAACTCTTTTTATAATTAAGATTTATTAAATTTTTTTAACAAACTCAGATTTTAATTTCATAGCTCCAATTCCATCAATTTTGCAATCAATGTCATGATCTCCATCTACAAGACGGATATTTTTTACCTTAGTACCTATTTTTACAACAAGAGAGCTACCCTTAACTTTTAAATCTTTTATTACAGTAACTGTATCTCCATCTTGTAAGATATTTCCATTGGCATCTTTTATAACTTTTGTTTCTTCCTCTTCTGATTCACTTTCTAAAGTCCATTCATAAGCACATTCTGGACAAATTAATAAGTTTCCATCTTCATATACATATTCAGAATTACATTTTGGACAATTTGGTAATGACATTTATTTCCTCCGTTTTTAAATTAATTCTACCTATTATATCATAGAAAATATATAATTTCAAATACAAAATTAGTTTACTTCTTTCTTCTAAGAGCTACAATACAACCTACAAGTACAAGAGCAGCTCCTAATCCTTGAATTAAGCTAATTTTTTCATGTAGGAAAAGATATCCTATAATAGCAGTGGCAGGAGGGATAGTAAGTTTTAAAACATTTAGAACTACTACTCCCTGTTTTTGTATGATAAAGAAAGTCATAACCATTCCTACAAATATTGAGTACATTCCTGTAAGAAGAACTATTACAATTTTATCAGCAGAAGCAGAGAGTAACTCTGTAATATTTCCACTGAAAATGGAGATAGTAAAAAATAGAATACTTGTCAATATAGATGAACAACTACTGATAACCATAGAGTGTATATGTTTAGCTGTATCTTTTACCACAAAACTTTGTATTGCTTGTATGATTACTGTTCCAGCAAGGAGAAGTATTCCTGTTAAAAAATCTGAACTAGATGAACTTTTATTAGCTCCATTTAAAACAAAGATAAATGAACCTAAAAGAGCAATAATACCACCAAAAATAAAGTGAAGCTCTTTTATTTTTTCTCTCTCATCTAAAAATATTATTCCAGCAATAATAACAGAAAAAGGCATACTTAAAATTCCAAATATACTTCCAGCAAGAGCAGAAGTTTTACTAAGTCCCCCTACAAAACAATACATATTTCCTGCTGTAAGAAAAGCTATAAGTATAAGTCTTGGAAATAATCTAAAATTATTTTTCAATTTCAAAAGTTCAGATTTAAATTTAAAACTTGAAACAGATATAAAAAGTAATCCTCCAGCTAAAAACATAAGAGCATTAGTATTAACTGTTTGAAAAATTGTGCTTATATAACGAATGAGCGGATAACCAAATCCCATAAAAAAAATGTAGATTAAAGCTGCTATTTGATTTTCTTTCTCTTTTATAATCATTTTTTCTTTTCTCCTCATTAAAAAAATATTAATTTTAAACCACTTATTAAACTAACAATTAGAATAAATTTTTCAAAAACATTTTGATTCATTTTTTCAACAAAATATTTTCCAGCAAAAACTCCCACAAAAACAAATGGGATAGCTACACTTGTAAGTTTAAAAGTTTCAAGATGGATATTATTTAAAACTAAAACATATAAAGTTGCCTTGATAATATTTACTATAAAGTAAAACCAAGTTCTTGTACCATAAAATTTATCTTTATCCATTTTAATATTAAGAAGATATATACTCATCATTGGACCAGAAACATTTCCAATAAAAGCAGCTATTCCTCCTAAAAATCCAAAAAGAAAACTTAATTTTGAAAAATCTATTTTAAGACTTTTTAATAAAGTGAGAGTACCTATAATTAAGATAATGATTCCCATACTCTTTTTAAAAATCTCATCAGAGATATTGTTACCAAAGATAACAGCTACAATAATTCCTAAAACTGTAAGAGGAAGTATCTTAAATAATACTTTTTTTTCTACATCTTTTCTATATAGATACATAACTATAAGGTCAGAGACAATAACTGGAATAATAATTATTCCCGCAGATGCCTTTCCTCCATATACACTAGCTAAGATAGGAGAAAATACTAAAGCAGCTGGTATTCCTAATTTACTTAGGCCACATCCAAGCCCCAATCCTATCATTCCTAAAATCTCTAAATACGACATCAAACCTCCTTAAATTCAATGCAAGTTTTTTTAAAATATGTTATAATTATATTACAGAAGTATTGTAGCATAAAAAATATTTTTTTTATAGAGAGTAAGGAGAAATTTATGAAGATAAACCATATTTTAATTGTAACAGTGACCTCTCTCCTCTAAAGTAAAATATTAAAAATTTAAATTTTATTAGAGAAGGAGAGTAGTATGAGTATAGGAATGAGAATTTTTTTGATAATAATATTGATGGGAATTTGTATGTTCCTCTCAATAAGTGAAATATCTCTCGCTTCTGCTAGAAAATTAAAATTACAAGTGATGGCAGATGAGGGAAGTAAAAACGCTTTAAAGGTAATGAAGATACAACGTACATCTGGAGATTTTTTTACAGCTGTACAGATAGGGACAAATGCTGTATCTATATTAGCAGGTATAGTGGGAGATGGAATAGCAGCACCATATATAGAGAGTTTTATCCAAGGGTATATCCCAGCACTTTCATCAAATTCTAAATTTATAGGGGAAGTGATATCTTTTCTATTGATAACAGGATTTTTTATAGAGTTTGCAGATTTAGTGCCAAGACGTATGGCAATGGTATCACCAGAGAAAATATCCACAGTGATAGTTGCTCCTATGAGTGTATTGATAAAGATAGTAAAACCTCTTATCTTCATTTTTAATGGGACAGCAAATTTTATTTTTAAGCTTTTTGGTGTTCCTTTGGTGAGAGAGGAGAGTATCACATATGACGATATTTTTGCTATGGTAGATGCTGGAGCAGAAGCAGGAGTAGTACAGAAAAAAGAACACTCACTTATAGAAAATATTTTTGAATTGGAGTCAAGATGGGTATCCTCTATAATGACAACTAGAGATAGTATAGTATATTTAACTATAAATGAAAAAGAGGAAAGTATAAAGGATAAGATAGCTAATAATCCACACTCAAAGTTTTTAGTTTGTGAAAATGATATAGATTCAATATTGGGATATGTAAGTTCTAAGGATATTTTACCTAAAATATTAAATGGTGAAGTGGAGGGATTAAAAAATATTAAAGAGATTTATAATAAAAATCTTTTAGTAATTCCAAATACTTTAACTTTATCAGAGGCACTAGATAGATTTAATGAAGCAAGAGATGACTTTGCTATAATTTTAAATGAATATGGATTAGTGGTGGGATTGATTACTTTAAATGACGTAGTCAATACTCTTATGGGAGATATAGTACATCAAAACTTTGATGAGCAGATAATAGCTAGAGGAGAGGGCTCTTGGCTCATAGATGGAGCTACTCCAGTAGAGGATGTAAAAAAAGTTTTAGATGATATAGAAAAATTTCCTGAAGAGGATACATATGAAACGATAGCAGGGTTTATGATGTATATGCTAAAAAGTATACCTAAAAAAGGAGCTGTAGTAGATTTTGAAAATTATACATTTGAAGTGGTAGATGTAGATAGATTTAAGATAGACCAACTTTTAGTAACCAGAAAAAACAGTACAGAAAATATTAACTAAAAAATTTGGGAGATGATTATAAATGGATTTATTAAAAAAGTGGAGAGAAAATAAAAAAGTTTTTGCTGCTATTATGACAATAGCTCTACCAGCTATTGCTGATTTATTTGCACAGACACTATTGGGATTTTTTGATATGCTTATGGTAGGAAGACTTGGACCAGAGGCTATTAGTTCTGTTGGAGTGGGAAATGCCCCATTGAATGCTGTAACTCCTATCTTTTTTGCTGTAAGTATAGGTACTACTGCTCTAGTAAGTCGTGCCTATGGTTCTAGAGATAGAAAAGAGGGGAAAAATGCTTTAGCTCAAAGTTTGATACTATCTATTCCAATCTCTTTGGGAATCACTTTACTTCTTTTTATATTTAGAGAGAAAACATTGGAGTTAGTAGGAAGAGCAGATGATATGAACCTAGTTATGACAAACCAATACTATTCAACAGTTCTATTGGGTATGCCATTTCTATGTTTTAATGTGGTGTTTTTTGCTGCTTATAGATCTATATCTAAGGCTAATATGCCAATGATAGCTAATATTTTAAGTATTTTTTCTAATATTTTATTTAACTATCTATTTATTTTCGTATTTGGTTGGGGAGTAATGGGAGCTGGAATAGCTACAACAATTTCTCGTGGAATGATAACTTGTATCTTTATATATACCACATTCTTTACAAAAAGGTTTTGGGTATCTATACCTTTACAAAAATTAAAAGTTTTTGATAAGAAGATGTCCATAAGAATTTTAAAAGTTGGAATACCAGCAGCTATTGAGCAAGGGGTATTCAGAATTGGTATGTTAATATTTGAGATGATGGTAATATCCTTGGGAACTATGGCATATACAGCTCATAAGATAGCTCTTACAGCTGAGTCATTTTCATATAATATGGGATTTGGATTTGCTGTGGCTGGAACAGCTCTAGTAGGGCAACAATTAGGAAAAGGTTCAGCTAAAGACGCCCATAGAGATGCATTAGCTACTACAACTTTGGCTATATTTGCTATGTCAATATTTGGGTTAATGTTTTTTATCTTGCCAGGAACTATTATCTATATGTTTACTGATGAACCAGAGATAAAGGAGATGGCAACAGTAGCACTTAGACTTGTTTCTATCTGTCAACCTTTCCAAGCTGTGTCAATGGTTTTGAGTGGTTGTCTAAGAGGAGCTGGAGATACAAAGGCTGTACTTTGGATAACTACAATAGGTATGTATATAATAAGAATACCACTTACATATTTTTTCCTATATAAGATAGATACAGGACTTTCTGGAGCTTGGATAGTTATGACAATAGATTTAGCTTTTAGAAGTATGGCTTGTTATAGAGTATTCAAAAAAGGAAAATGGAGCTATGTAAGTGTATAGGAGAGATGTATGGGCATAAATTTTAGATATATAGATTATGGAGTAAAATTCATAGATATTTATTCAAGAAAAGATGAAAAGGAAAGAGAAAAGCTCTATATATTTTCAGATAACAGAATGAAGGATATCTTTTCTAAAAAGATGTCAGAAAAACTTTTTGAAGAGTCAGCAACTCTTATAACTATGGAAGAGTTCAAGGATAGAATTTTTTATACAGATAAGATTATTTTAAAAGAGGCTAAGAGAATCTTAGCCTTTTTCAAGTGTATACCACAAAATATAAAAGATGAGCTAGGGATAGTTACTTACTATGATGTGATAGATATAGCTAACAATTTTTTTACTTATTATAGAGAGCTGTTGGTGAATGAGGTGGAAGAGTTAAGTGAGTATCCCCATTGGCAAAAAAAATATTTAGGATATTTTTCAGAGATAAAAAAATTCTTTGATAAATTGTGTGAGGAGTATAACTATCTTCCAAGTGATTGGTTAGAGAGAAGAGAAAATTATAGAGATATATGGATAGAAAATTTTAATAAGATAATATTTGTAGATATGGTGGAGTTTCCTAAAATATATATAGAGCTTATAAAAGAGTTGAGTAGTAAAAAAGATATAGAGATAGCTATACAGATGAAAAAGGGAGATTTTAATGAGGAAGAGTTTAAAATAAATAGAGTAACTATTCCAGAGAAAATAAAAAATATAGAGGTATATCAATTTAAAGATGAGTTAGAAGAGGCTTTATCGCTGATTTATCTAAAAAAAATAGAAAAATATGAGATATACTCTCCAGCTCCTGAAAGAAATATTTTTTCAAAAATCTTTCCTAGTTACTTTGTTCCATCACAAAATTTTACAATGAACGATACAAAGCTATATAAATTTTTAAATATTCAATTAGATATAATATCAAGTGAAGAGGAAAAGTTAGGAAGAGTCTATCAAATTTCTAAGTTTCTTTCTGCTTTTGAAGAGAGAATATTTAAAGATTATTATAATATAAGTGAAGTGGAGTTTAATCTTTTAAATAGTTGTGCTATGGAAGGGTATAAGTATATCTCAAGAAAAATCTTACAAGAGGAGTGGTTTGAGAAAAATATGCCACTGGATTTTTTAGAGAAATTAAATGAGATTATCTTTGATATAGAGAGTATTACCTATATTTCCAATACCAATGAGCTATATATCTATTTTAAAGAGCATATAAAGATGGAGAGATTTATTGAGGAAAATTTGGATAATACAGATATTTTTGATAAATTCTTTGAAATATTTGGAATAATAAAAAGCAATGAGGTAATGAAAATTCACTCTAATTTCAATGAGTATTTTGGAGATAAGATGGGAATATCTCTCTATAGACTTCTTATCCAATATATGAAGGATTTAACAATAAAGAGTAATATAAAATATGGACAAGATATCGTTCTTATAAAGGGAATGGACTTCGTAAGATATAGTGAGGAGCATAAGGATATTAACTATTTTTTAGATATAACAGATGAGTATCTACCTAAAAATTTAAATGATAATCTAATTTTGACAGAGAAGCAGAGAAAAGAGCTAGGCATTACCACAAAAGAGGAGAAAAGAGAGATAGAAAGATATAGATTTTTTCAAGCTATATTTAGTGGAAAAGATTGTGTAATCTTTACTAAGAAAGATGAAGAGAAAGGTGTAGAGATATCTCCATTTTTAGAGGAGATAATATTGAAATACTCCCTACCTCTTTTAAAAACTCCTGTACAAAATAGAAATAGTATCAATATGCTAAAAAAATCTCTAGTAGGGGTGGAGTTGGGATATTCTCAAAGTAGTGATGAAAGATACATAAAAGATTCTGAGGATTTCAAAGAGGGAAAACTTCAAATAGGAGCCTATGACTATGATAATCTTATAAAATGTCCACTTAGTTTTTATTTCTCCAATATAGAGGGATTAACTCATACTTTAAAATATGAGGATAAAGATATCAGTAGTAGAGTCTTAGGAATAATAGTGCATAAAGTTTTAGAAGAGTATGTAAACTCTATCTGGAAAAAAGTTTTACAAGATGGAATAGGAGAGATAGAGTATTCTGAAGTGGAAGAAAGAATGAAAAAAGCTTTTAAAAAGGAGAGAGCTAAGATACCTCTACATATGGACAACTATTGTGAAGAGATAATGATACCTATAATAAGCAGAAATATAGTGAGATTTTTTAAAGATTTAAAAACAAACTATGAGGGGATAGCTATTAAAAGATTTCAAAGTGAGAAGAGTTCCTATGAAAATACTCCATTTTATTCTGGAGATATAGATGTATATCTGAGAGGAAGAGCAGATTTGGTAATAGAGAGTGAGATAGGTAACGAGATAATAGATTATAAAACAGGAAATAAGCAAGATGGACAGTTAGATTATTATACAATAATACTGTATGGAGAGTCTGGACAAGCTAAAAAATTGGTATTTAATGCTTGGAAAGGAAAGATAGAGAGAGAGGATAAAGTAGTTCTTACAAGGGAAAAATTAGAGGAAAATATAAAAAGTTTTGTAGACTCTCAAGAATATATGAGGGCAGAGAAGAAAACACCTTGCACAACCTGTGAGTATTATAATATCTGTGGAAGAGGTAGAGAGTAATGGGAAAAAAATTGATATTAAAGGCAAGTGCTGGAACAGGAAAGACATATAGATTATCTCTTGAATATATAGCCTCTCTTATGGAGGGAATAGATTTTAAAGATATTTTGGTAATGACATTTACAAAAAAAGCTACTGCAGAGATTAAAGAGAGAATTTTAAAATTTTTAAAAGAGATTTGTGAAAGTGAAGAAAAAAGAGTTGAGATAGAGAAAAATCTTCAAAATATATATGGAGATGGTTTTTCTTTTGAGATATCTAAAGTAAAAAAGATTTATAAAAATATTGTTGAGAATAAAGATAAATTAAAAATCTATACAATAGACTCATTTACTAATACCATCTTTAAAAAAGCAATAGCTCCATATCTAAAAATCTACTCATATGAGATAGTAGATGAAGAGGAGAATAGGAAAATCCTTATTAGAACATTTGAAAAACTTTTTGAAAATAGAGAGGACTTCAATCTTTTTAAAAGTTTTTTAGAGGATAACAGCGAAAAAGATATGGATAGGTATGTGGAGCTTATTAGAAATATTATAAATCAGAGATGGAAGATGATTCTCCTAGGAAAAAATTTAGAAAAGAAAGAACCTCTTGATTATAAACCAGCTCTTCCAATACTAGAAAAGCAGGAGGAGATTTTAAAAGAAATAGCAGGGATAAAGGGAAAGCCCTTTGATGATTTGGTAAAAAAAGATTATAGGGGATATTTTTCTTCAAAGGATAAGGAAGAGTATTTAAAGGAAAATTATAATATTTTTCTTAAGGATAAATTTTGGAATGGAGTGAAGGTAAAATCTAAAAAAGGGGATATAGACTCTCAACTTGAGGATTTAAACTATCTCTATATGGAGTTTAAAGATAATCTTGGAAGAGAGATGTACAATAGACTTGTAATTCCATATGAGGAGAAACTTTTACAAACCATTGAGAAAATCTATGCTATCTATGATGAGATAAAATTTAGAGAGAAGAGATTTACCCATACAGATATAAGTAACTATACCTTTAAATATTTAGAAGAAAAAGAGCTTGGATTTATAGATGAAAATGGACTTACTGAGGAATTTTTTGAGATTATAGATGGTAGACTTAGAAGTGTATTTATAGATGAGTTCCAAGATACAAGTATTTTACAGTGGAGAATATTGAAAAATATCTTAGATAAGAGTGAGAATATCATCTGTGTAGGAGATGAGAAACAGAGTATCTACGGTTGGAGAGGAGGGGAGAAAAAACTTTTTGAAAATCTTGCTCAAATAATAGATGGAGAAGAGGAAGAGTTAGATACCTGCTTTAGAAGTAAAAAAAATATAGTAGAGTATACAAATGAAGTCTTTAAGGATATAGCTGATAAAAGTGTAGATGTATATCCTTCTAATTGTGATTGGAAATTTAATAGTGTAGGGTATAGAGAGAGTGAAGAGTTAGGGTTTGTAAAACTTCTTACTGGAGAAGAGGAGAGAGAGGCTCTTGAAGTTATGATAGATGAGATAGAGAAAAATTTCTCAACTAATTACAGTGGTATAGGAATTTTGGCTAGAACTAAAAAAACTTTAGAGAGAATAGCTTTTTCATTGGGAGAGAGAGGAATACCATATACTTTGGAGTCTGATACAAGTATAGTAGAGAGCAGAGGAATAAGTGGAATCTATGCTCTTATCTCTTGGCTTGTAAAAAAAGATTTTTTATCACTATTAGATTTTTTACGTTCAGATTTAGTAAATATCTCAGCTCCAACTTTAAAAGAGATAATTAAAAAGAGAGATAAGATAGAGAGTTATTTGTACAGTGATGGTTCTATTGATATAGAAGAGGATATTTTTTCTACTTTAAAAGATATCTATATAAATTATATTAATCACTGTGGAGAAACAGAGTTTTTAACCTATGAGATGTTACTTAGAATAGGGATTGGAAATAGATTTCAAAATGATGAAGATACTCTAAATATCTTTGGATTTTATAAACTGCTTAAGGAGTATAGATACTTTAATGATTTTCTGATTGAGTATGAGGAGAATAATCAAAAAGAGAAGTTTAAAAAGATATCAGCTGGAAGTAGTAATACAATCTCTCTTATGACAATTCATAAATCTAAAGGATTAGAGTTTGATACACTGTTTTATTTTATTCCTAGTAAACCAAGAAACAGTGGAGATAAGGGAATGGAGTTTTATTTTGAGATGGATAAAAACTATTCTCAAGTAAAATCCTATCTGATAACAGATAATAAATTTAATAATATTTTAGAAAGTGTAGAAGAGATAGATTATCTAGAGGAAAAGAGATTGAAATGGGAGCACGAGGAGATAAATAATCTATATGTTGCTCTTACTCGTCCTAAAAATAATATTTTTGTAGTGGTAGAAAAGATAGAGGATATAGAAAATTCTAATTTCTCAACTCTATTAAAAAATAGAGATAGAGGAGAGGTAATTTTAAATAAAGTAGAAAAAGAAGATAATTTAAAAGGAATAGAGTATGATGTGAAACTCTCTACTCCAATAGTTGCCCATAAGAGTGATAAAGAGGAAAATCAAAGAGAGGGAATAAATAAGATATATTCTCATACTCTTCAGATAGAGGGAAAAAGAGTAAGAGGAATAATTATACACTATTTCTTAGAAAATATTTTACATTGGGAAGAGAAAGAGATAGAGCTATCTAAAAAGCTTACCTACGCTAAATATATCTCTGTAGTTGGGGAAAAAGATATGAATGAGTTGCTTTCTAAAGAGAATATAGATTATATTTATGAGAGATGTAAAAATATTTTTGATACCCATTGGGACTTTATATATAGAGAGTATCCAACATATCTCAAAATAGATGGAGAGAACAGAAATTTTAGAATAGATAGATTGATGATAAAGCTACCAACAGAGAAAGAAAAAGGTATTATCTATATAGCTGATTATAAAACAGGTAAGTATGATGAGGAGCAGTTAGAAAATTATAAGTTGTCAATGATAGAGAGAGTAAAAAGAAATGGAAGAGATATAGAGGAGTTTGAAATAATTACTGAGTATATAGAGTTAGATATGTAAAGGAGCTATTGCAATTTAAGAAATTAATAATTCAAGAATGACTTTCGATATGTAAAGAAAGCTAAGAATTGCTCTATATTCTAAGAAGTTGATTAACTAGAGCTCGTTGGATTAAAAACACAAAACTCACTTCGTTCAAACAGTTGTGTTTTTTAGCATCCAACTTCACTAAGTTAATCTAACTTCTTTCCATAAATTACACAATTCTTAGACTTCTTTATCAGTATAATATTGTCATTCTTGAATGTTATTCTCTCTCCTAATAAATTTCTTAAATTGAAATCGTGGTATAGAAAGAGTAAAAGAAAAGGAAAAAAATTTACTGTAATGAGCATTGCGTAAGCACTAGCGATTGGAAGTAAACTTTTTTCCTTTTATATTATTAAATATTTTTATTTTTTGATTTCAATTTAAGACTACAATACCCACTCTTTTAAATTGATTTTAAGAGGTATGGCTTTGTAATTTGGAGTAAATCTATGGCTAAAAAATTAGTGGCTATGAGCTCTTTAAATAGTGTTTTTAGAGTGAGATTTCAAAGTAAGAATTATTGGGGTGTAGAGAAGATGAAAAAAGTGGATAATTTCACTATTTTATAATAAATAGTAAAATTATCCACTATATTAAAATTTCTTTCTTAAAATTAGTAAGATTCCTCCACCTATAAATAAAACTATTGTTAGTGTAGAAAATAGAGGAAAGAATCCTATATTTTGAACTACTCCAGCTATTTTTCCTGAGATAATACTTCCAAAGCACATAGTCATATACCAAATTCCCATAAAAATAGTAGAGAGTTGCTTAGGTGCTAGCCTATTGAAAGTAGCTATTCCAACAGGAGCAGTACAAAGCTCAGATATAGTATTAAATAGGAAAGCTAAAACTATAAAAATCATATTAGCTTTTGACACATCTCTAGTGATATATGAAGAGATGCTCATAAATAAAAATGCTATCCCCATAGAAAATAATCCAACAGATATTTTTATAGGAGCATCTACTTTATATTTTTTTAATTTCTCCCATAAAATAACTAAAAATGGAGAAAAAAGAATTCCTGATATAGCATTTAGAGCTGGGAACCAAGGAACTGGAACAACGAAACTTCCCAAATTTCTATCTACATGATCTCTAGCATAGAGAGTAATAGAACTAAAAGATTGATAGAAAGCTGTCCAGAATAAAATAACAAAGATAGAAATAATTCCCATCAATTTTATATTTTTAATTTCCTCTTTAGAAAAATTAAAAGAAAGAGTAAAGTTTTTATTATTTGTTGCATTTTTATATGGTTTCTTTCCTAAGTCTCCTAAAAATTTAGGGGCTAGATAGAAGAATAACAATGTCCAAATAATAGCTATAATACTACATACTAAAAACATAGGTCTATATCCAAATTTAAGAATATTTCCTTGGAGATCTACAGTAGCCATAAATTTATCAGCAATAAGTCCAGCTGTAAATGGAGCTAAGAATGAACCAAGATTTATAAACATATAGAAAAGACTGTATGCAATCTCTTTTTCACTAGGTTTTTTATCAGCATAGATATTTCCTACAAGGTTTGTACAATTAGCTTTAAAAAATCCATTTCCTATCATTATTCCCAATAGACCTAGATATAGAATATTTTTATCTCCACCTTTGCTAAAGAACAGTAAGAAATTACCTAGAGAGATAAAAAATCCTCCTAAGATTATAGATTTTTGTTGACCAATATAGAAGTCTGAAAGCCAACCTCCAATTAGTGGAGTAAGATGTAATACTCCTACAAAGAAACCATAGAGAGAAGTCGCTTCAATAATTGATAATCCCATTCCACCTTTAGATATAGCAGTAGTAAAATATAGAACTAGAATAGTTGCTATTCCGTGATATGAAAATCTTTCCCAAGTGATAGTGAAACACATTAACCAAAATGATTTTGGATATTTGCTCTTTAAGTATTGAAAAATTGAATTCATAGTAACCTCATTTAATTTTTAGGATAATAAAAGGGAGATGTTACAATTAAAAAATTAAATAATTCAAAAATGATTTTTGTTCAAAGAATAAAGAGCAAGTAGGTTCATCTCACTAAAAACACAAAACTCGCTCCGCTCAAACAATTGTGTTTTTTAGCGTTCGATTTCTCTGACTTGCTCTATTTATTCTTCTCAATCTTCATCATTTTTGAATGTTATTACTTATAACATTCCCCCAAAAAAATTTTGTATTTATTAATTAAAATTTCATTTTAGAAAAATGATTTTTTCCAGCTCCACATGGTGGACATACCCATTCCTCTGAAATTTCAGCAAAAGGAGTACCAGCAGGGATACCGTGCTCTACATCTCCAACAGCAGGATCGTATACATATCCACAAACTTCACAAACATATAAATCTTTTTCAGAAGTGTTATGCTCTACAACTTCTGAGAAATGATCTTTTGAAACACCACAAGGTGGGCAAAGCCAATCTTCAGGTAATGATTCAAAAGGAGTACCAGCAGGGATACCGTGTTCTATGTCCCCAACAGCAGGGTCATATACATATCCACAAACTTCACACATATACTTTTTCATTTTAAACCTCCAATTTTTAAAGTAATTTATAATTTTTTATATTGCTGAGTATATTATACACTTTTTTTGAATAAAGTTATACTATTTTTTCAAAACTTCTCCTAGACATTCAGTCAAATAATAATTATATCTACAAATTTCTCTACTTATATTAAGTAATAATTTAGAAAAAAGTTTAATATTATTTTTTGAGAGAGCATGAAAAGAGAATTTTGATAAAGAGATAAGTGTAGTATCTTCTACACAAATAGAAGTAGCTAAATAAGGCATTATTCCAATTAATGCTAGTTGTCCAAAACAATCCCCTTTTTTATAATTTTTTAAATTGTAAATTTTAGAATCAATCTCATATTCTAATTTTATTTCTCCCTCAGCTATAAGATAAATAGCTTCAGGGGAATCTCCTTGTGAAAAGATTTTTTCTCCAGATTTAATTTTTTTTATCTCTGTATAGGATAAAAATTCTGTAACTTCGTCCTTAGAAAAAGCTCCTAATATAGGAAAAGAATTAAGATTTTTTAAAATTTCAGTATAATTTTCAAGATTATTTTTCTCCATAATATTTCCTCCTTCTACTTTTTGTATATTCTACAGAAAAAAGAATTTTCCTTTTTTTATTTTAAAAAATTAATTTTACTTGAATACTCTGCTTTTTGATGTTACAATTATAGTATAAAAAATTTTAGATAGGTGATATTGATATTATGAAAATTTTTAAAATTTTTATTTTACAAATAGTTATAGGAATAATTGCTATGGCTTATTCTGGACAATCGGACTGGTCAACTATGGCAGTCTATGATAATAAAATCCCTGAAAATATAGCTGTAAATGAAAAATATGGAGAGCATCCAGAAGTATTAGATTATGTTTTTGTAAGAGCTAGAACAGCTAATATGAGAGAATTGCCTTCAACTTCAGGGAAAATAATAGGAAAATATCCATATGATACAAAATTAATTGCTTTAGAAAAAGTATTAAATTATGGAAATCTTTGGTTTTATGTAGAGGATTCAAAAGGAAATAGAGGATATGTTTCTGCTAATGTAGTTAGAAAAAGAACTTTTAGATTCCAAAAAGCTATGGATAAAATAGTAGAATTAGAAAATTTTATGAAGGAGCAAAGAGCTTTAGGAAGGGAGATAGCTAGTACTAACTCATATATACCTAATCCTAATAACCAAAATTTTAAAAGAGAAAAGGATAAGTATGGGACTACTTTAGATCAAAGTAGTATTGGAACTTCTGTTATCAATGGAGAAGAAATATATATTCCAGATAGATCAATACTATCTGTTATAGAAAAAGGAAAAACTACTTCAAGAGTAAAAGTAGCAAATATTCCAGAAGAGTTAATTGTTCCAAATTCATCTATTTCAAGAAATCCAAAGGTACAAAATGAGTTTTTTAAAGTTATTGCTATAGATGTATCTAATCAAAATATGATAGTTTTTGAAAAGAATAGTGAAGGTATATGGGAGGTTATCTCATATGTTTATAGTAAAACTGGAATAGAAAGTAAGCTAGGTTTTGAAACTCCAAAAGGATTTTTTATATCTCCTATGGCAAAGTATATTATGCCATATAATAGTGAGATAGGAGAAAAAGAGGGATATGCAAGATTTGCTATCAGATTTTCTGGTGGAGGATATCTGCATGGAACACCTATTAACTATGATGAAGAGATAAATAAAGAGTTTTTTATGAAACAAAAAGAGAGAACATTAGGAACTTTTACAGGAACAAGAAAGTGTATTAGAACTACTGAGGAGCATGCAAAATTTCTTTTTGATTGGATTGTAAGTAAGCCAAATAAAAAGTATAATGAGCAAAGACCAGATAAGAATGTTATGTTTGTAATTTTCTAAAGAGGTGTATAGATGAAAAAGATATTTATGGTATTGTTTTTAGTTGGAGTTATAGCAGGTTGTACTTCAACACAGGGACAATTTAAAGAGATAACTATAGAAGAAAGTGAAACACAATATATTTTAGAAGATGTAACAACTGCTGAAAAACCTCTCGAAGATATAATAGTTTTCAATGAAGAGGGAGTAGTTATAAGAAAAGATGGGAATAACTTAGTGCTATCTATGCCAGTAGAGATTTTATTTGATTTTGATAGTTCAGAGGTAAAGGAAGGAGTAAAAGAGAGTCTAAATACTCTAGGAAAAGCTTTAGCTGAAAATAAAGATATAAAGCTAAAGATAGATGGACATACTGATTATATAGGAACAGAGCAGTATAATTTAAATCTTTCTCTTAAAAGGGCTAATTCAATAAAAAATTATTTAATAGGAAGGGGAGTTTCTGCTAATAATATCTCAATAGAGGGATATGGAAAACAAAATCCTGTGGCAAATAACTCAACTGAGGCTGGAAGAGCAAAGAATAGAAGAGTGGAGTTTATTATTTCAAGGGATAAAGTGATTTTTTAATGAGATGTTTTTCTAAGTACAACTCTCCAATAGGTAATCTTTATTTAGTAGAAGAGGAAGGAAAGTTAATAAGAGTTACCTTTAATGAGATTCCAGCAGATTGTAAAGAGAAAGAGAGTAATTTTTTAATTGAATGCAAAAAACAGTTAGATGAGTATTTTGCTGGCAGTAGAAAAGAGTTTGATATTCCATTAAAACTTTATGGAACAGAGTTTCAAATAAAAGTTTGGAAGGCACTAGAAGTAATTCCTTATGGAGAAACTAAAAGCTACAAAGATATAGCTATTTGTATAGATAATCCTAAGGGATGTAGAGCGGTTGGATTAGCTAACAATAGGAACCCTATACCGATTATTATTCCGTGTCACAGAGTGATAGGAGCTAATGGAAAATTAGTAGGCTATGGTGGCGGAATAGATAAAAAAATCTTTCTTTTAGAGTTAGAAAAAAATAAAAAATAGTTGAGAAATTATTATAACTTAAAAACTAAAATAACTACAAATATTTCAAGAATGACTTTTATTCTTTTCAATCTTTGTCATTCTTGAATTTTTATATTCTCAATAAATTTTTTTATTAAAATTGGAGTAGAGATAAAAAAGGAAAAAAATTTACTGTAATAAGCATTTAAAAACATAAAATTAAGAGAAAAAAATATCCTTATGATTAAAAATTGAATGTTTGAAAAATGACATCAAATATGCTATAATTACTTAGGATATATAATTGAAGAGGTAAAAGATGAAAGGAAATTTTTTCACAAAAATAGTTTATGAGTTTTATTATCTCTCTTTTTTTCTATCAGAACGAAAAAAGAAACAGAAAGAGAAAAGTAATATAGCAAATAAATTTTTGAAATATAATAACGAGAGAGTTTTAAAAAATATAAAAGATAAAGAGATAAATAAAGTTTTAATACTTCTTCCCCATTGTTTACAAAAATATAGTTGTCCATTGAAGATAACTTCAAGTATAGAAAATTGTAAAAAGTGTGGCCAATGTGTAATAGGAGATTTTTTAAAAATAAAATCAGAGTTTCCTGTGGAAGTAAAAGTAGCTACAGGAGGAACATTAGCAAGAAAACATATAAAGGATACAAGACCAGATTTAGTAATGGCAGTAGCATGTAAAAGAGATTTAGTATCGGGAATACATGATGCTTATCCAGTAAATGTCTATGGGATTTTTAATGAGATTCCAAATGAACCTTGTATAGATACCACTGTATCAATACAAAAAGTTAGGGAGTTTTTAAAAGAGATATTTTAATTAGCAGACAGGAGGTAGAACTTGAAGAAAAAATATTTTATAATAGCTCTTTTGTTTGCATTGGGAGTTTCAACCCTTGCTTCAGAGAGAGATGATTTAGCTTTTGTAGATGAATTATATAAACAGAAGAAATTTGATATGGCTATAGTTGAGTCAAAGAGTTTTTTAGATAAATATCCTACATCAAAATATAGTAAGAGTATACAGGATAGAATAGCTAAGGTATATTTTTTACAAGGAGATTACTCCAATGCTATCAAATATTTTAAGATTTTATTGATAAATAATGATTTAAAAGAGAAAGATAAAAATGAGATAAGATATTATCTAGTGAGATGTTATGCTGGGATAGGAGATAAAAATTCTAGTGAAGAGTATTTAAAATTGATAGATACTAAAAATGAGTACTACGAAAAAGCAATATATGACACAGGGACTACTTATCTAAGTCAAGAAAATTACCCTTTAGCAGAGGAGAGTTTTCAAAGAATAATAGCACTCAATGGAAAGTATTACAATGATGCTATACTAAGTATGTCTTTACTATCTTATAATAAAGGAGATTATAACAGAAGTATAGCTTATTTAAATCAATATGCACAACTAAAGGATAAAAAAAATATAGTATTTATGAATTATCTATTGGGGTCGTCATATTATAAGTTAAATCAAGTAGATTTAGCAACAAGATATTTTGAAGAGTCTGTAAAAGAGAGTAAGGATAGTACCTACGGAAGAAAGGCAAGTTTAAATCTTGTAGAGATATATAGTAATAAAGGGGAGCTAGAAAAAGCTCAAGGAAAGATAGATATCCTGCAAAATACTCCTGATTATAGTGAAGGAATGAGAATTTTAGGAGATTCTTATGCAACTAAGGGAGATTATCAAAAGGCAATAGAGTGTTATAATAAATCAAATGATTTTTCTAATCCTAAACTACTTTATAGCTATGGATTTTCTCTTTATAAATTAGATAAATTAAAAGAAGCTCAAGCATATTTTGAAAGTTTAAAGAAAAGTTCCTACTATAACCAAGCTATTTACTATATCTTTGCTATTGATTATAAATTAGGAAATTATAAAAAGATTATAAATAATAGAGATGAAGTGAAAAAATTAGTAGTAAATCAAAAGGATATAGAGAGTATCAATGTAATTATAGCTAACTCTGCCTATGAATTAGGAGATTATAAACTTTCTAAAGATTACTATGGAAGAAATTATACTCTTAAGCCAAATATAGAAAGCTTATATAGAATAATTGTAATAGATAATAAAATAGATGATTTAGATGATATAAAATTGAGATTTTCTGAATATAAAAATAAATTTCCTAGTGATACAAAATATAGAAAAAACATATATTTATCAGTAGGAGAGTTGTTTTATAAAAAAGGAATGTTTGATGAGAGTGCTAATACTTATAAAGAGTATTTAGCTACAAATAAGGATTTTGATATTTTAGATAACTTAGTAACTATACTACTAGCCCAACAAAAATATAGTGAGATGATGACTTATCTAGATGGAGCAGATAGCTCTCCAAATAGTGTTTACTTAAGGGGAATAGCTTCAATGGGAATGGGGAAATATCAAGATGCTAGCAATTATTTTACAATAGTTGAGCAAGATACAACTACTACACCAGTGCTAATGGAAAAGATAAAGTTTAATAAATTGAGAAATGCTTTTCTTTGGGAAAAATATGAGGACGCCATAAAATATGGAGAGGAGTATATATCTCAATATCCAAATGGAGAGAATAGAGCAGAGGTTTTAGATAAAACAGCTTTAAGTTATTTTAGAATGGATAACTTTGAAAAGAGCAAAGAGTATTATACACAGTTACAAAGCATACCAAATTATAATGAGTATGCAACTTTCCAAATAGCTGACTCATACTATGCTCAAGGAAAATATGATGAAGCATTGGGAAAATATCAAGAAGTATACACAAAATATCCAGATAGTAAGTATGGAGAGAGTGCTAACTATTGGTATTTGAACTCTTTAATTAATTTAAAAAAATATGATGAGTTTGAAAAAGCTAAAGAGGAGTTTATAAAAAAATATCCAAACTCTGAGATGAAAGAAAATATATATATCTTAGCTGGGCAACTTTATGAGAGAAAAGGGGATAAAGATAGTTCTCTAGCTACCTATGAAAAACTTTATACGACTACAAAGGATAGTGATATAAAGGAAAAAACAGCTACTAAGATATTGGATATCCAATTAGCTACAAATAAATTAGATGAAGCAGTAAAATATATATCTGGAATAGGAAATATAGAGATAAAGAGTTATTATAATGCTCAATTATATGAAAAGCAAGGTAAAAAAGAGGAAGCTTTAAAAGAGTATGAAAATCTTTTTACTGGAAGTAAGTATAAAGACTTTGCTGGAATAAATTTAGGAAATTATTACTTTGATAAAAAAGATTATGCAAAGGCAAGAGAGTATTATTTAGGAGTGGAGAGTTTAGAGAGTACTCCATATAAAGATTATGCTCTGTATCAAATTTCCAATATAGATGAATTAGAAGGAAAAACAGAGAGTGCTTTAAGAGGGTTTACAAAGGGATATATACTTTATAGTGGAGATTATTCAAATCTTTCAAAATTAAAAGCAGCACAGTTGGATGAAAAATTAGGTAAAGAGGAGGATGCTTCAAAACTTTATAAAGAGTTGTACTCTGTGGAAAAATTCCAATATAGAAGTTTTGTGCTGGAAAAGATGATTTACTATACACTAAAGAGTGGAAATAAAATAGAAGCTAAAAAATATTATAATGAGCTTCAAAAAATAGATAAACCAGCTTCAGAAAAATATAATCAATTTTTTAACTAGGAGGATAAAACTATGAAAAAACTATTAGCTGTAACATTTTTATTATCAACTATGGCAGTGATGGGTGCTGATGAAGGAGTAGCAGTTTTTGACAAAGAGGTACAAGGAGTAAATAAAGAGCAATTAGAAATAAGAGAGATACCAACAGAAGAGGTTATCTTAAAAAGTCAAAAGGTTGAGTCTGGAGCTATCAAAGTAACTAATGATAACTATCAAAACCAAAATCAAAAAATAAAAGTTGTACAAGGAGAGAAATCAGCTCTTGAAGATGAGCTATCACAAGGTGTAGAAGAAAAATCTTTCTGGAAATATATTTTAGGTGGATTAGGAGTAGTAGCTTTAATTATAGCTTTATAGCATAGGAAATTGTAGATAATTTAGGAGGACAGATGTACTATTTAACAAACGGTGGAATACTAATGTACGTAATACTTATTATGTCTATAATAGGATTAAGTGCAGTAATAGAGAGATTTATACATTTTAGAAAATATGAAAAGGATAACAGAACTACTTTAAATAAAGAGTTAAGAGTGATGATAGAACAAGGAAATATAATAGATGTAGTAAAGAAACTTCATCCAGAAAAATCAGCTGTTTCAAGAGTATTAAAGGTAGTTTTATATGATTACTATAACAATCCAAATTCAAGTATAGAGAAGTTAGAAGAAAAAGGAAAAGAAAGAGCAATGGCAGAGATAGCTGGATTAGAAAAAAATATGTGGATTATCTCTCTAGTAGCACATCTAACTCCTTTTGTAGGGTTACTAGGAACAGTAACAGGAATGATAAAAGCTTTCCAAGCTGTATCTATATACGGTACAGGAGATGCTTCTGTATTGGCAAAAGGAATATCTGAAGCACTATTTACAACAGCAGGAGGATTATTTGTAGCTATCCCAGCTCTTATATTTTATAATTATTTCAATAAGAAGATAGATAAAATAATATCTGATATGGAGATAACAACAACTGAACTTTTAAATATGTTTAGAAAGTAGGAGAATATTATGAAATTAGAGAGAAGAAGGAGAAGAGGAGAGGGCTTGATTGAGCTAACTCCCCTTATAGATGTAGTATTTCTTTTACTAATATTTTTCATGGTAGCAACTACTTTTGATGATGTAAAAGGTGGTATAAAAATAGAGTTACCACAATCTACAATAAGAGAGATAGCTGAAGTAAAAGAGATACAAATTATAGTTGATAAAGATAAGAATATGATACTTAACTTTAAAGAAAATGGAAAAACTGAACAAATAAGTGTCAATAAAGATAGTTTAAAAGCAAGATTAGCAGAAAAATTAGCAGAGTCTAAGGAGAAAAATGTAATCATCAGTGCAGATAAAAAATTAGATTATGGTTATATAGTAGAGATAATGAGTATATCTAAAGAAGCTGGAGCAAACTCATTAGATATAGATACTGCAGATAAAAAATAAGGAGGGCTTATGAAAAAAGATGATGGAATAAGTATACTCCTTTCAATAATTATAAATATAATCATAGTTTTATTAATTCCAAGTTTGTCTGCTAATAAAGTTGAAAATAAAAAGATAAAGATAGGATTAGTCGCCTATGAAAATAAAAATAGGACTAAACTAGAGGGACAAAAAAATAGCAATACATCTCAGAAGAAAACTGCTGAAGAGTTGAATAAAATACCACCTAAAAAAGAAGTAACAAAGGTGGAGAAACCAGTAGAGAAAAAGCAAGAGGTAAAAAAGGAAGAGAAGAAAACTACACCAAAGTCTGATAAGATAGATTTATCTGCTTTAAATAATATAGCTAGTAGTGTATCTGTGCCTAAGGTAGAGGTAATGACAAGTGTTCAACCTAAGTCAAGCGGATATAGGGAGGTAACAGTATTAGAAACTCCTAAGAAAGAGCTTCAAAGTGGAGTAACTTCTAAAAATAAAGCAAGTGAAAATATAACTTTATCTAAGGAGTTAATCTCAGCAGAAAATGAGAAGTTAGAATTAAATGATGAGGATAAGATAGCATTTAATTCTGAAATAGGGAAAGACTCATCTTTTGATAGAATATTACAAATCTCAGGGGAAACAGAGGGGTTACCTAGTGGTTATAGATTAGGAACAGAAGATGGTGATATAGTAGCTAGATGGGATACTTCTAACAGGGAGCCAGTATATCCTGAGTCTGCTCAATTAAAGGGATTACATGGAAGTGTAAAAATAAGAATGAATATAGATGAAAATGGAAATGTAAAAACCCTTAAATTAGAAAAAGGAAGTGGTGTTCCAGAAATAAATAATGCTATTGAAGAAGTAGGAAGAACTTGGAAAATCTATTTGAGTAAAAATGGATTAAGTGTAAAAGGAGATGTAATCCTAGAGTATAATTTTACATTGAAAGGGAAAGTAAACTAATTTGTATTAAAGAGGTGGAAGAGTTGGTTCTTTTAGGATTTAGATTAGAAAAAACTTTAAAGGAAGAATTAGAAAATAATTATGAAAATGAGTTAACTTTTGCAGATAATATAACTGATTTTATAGATTATTTAAAAAATAAAAAATATGAAGCTATAATAATTGAGGAAAAAAATTTACAGGAAGAAGCTTTAATAAACCTTATAAAAAAAGTTGGAGAACATCAAAAGAAAGGTGTTATAATTGTACTAGGAGAAACATCTAATTTAAAAGTAGTAGCAGGAAGTGTTAAAGCAGGAGCTTATGATTATATTTTAAAACCTGTAGAAACACCAACTATAATTAAAATTATAGAAAAATCTGTAAAGGATTACAAACTTTTAGCTGAAAGAATAGATAAGCATAAAAGTTCAGGAGACAAATTAATAGGACAAACTAAAGAGATAGTAGAGTTATATAAGATGATAGGTAAAGTAGCTACAAGTAGAGTTCCTGTTCTAGTAGTAGGAGAGAAGGGAACAGGAAAGACAAGTGTAGCAAAAGCTATACATCAATTTAGTGACTGGGCAAATAAACCATTACTTAGTATAAACTGTACATCTTTCCAAAATGAGCTTTTAGAAAGAAAGATGTTTGGATATGAAAAAGGTGCTTTTAAAGGTGCAGTATTCCCACAAATAGGAGAGTTAGAAAAAGCCAATGGAGGAACTCTACATTTAGGAAATATAGAATCATTAAGTTTAGATTTACAATCTAAAGTGCTTTACTTCTTAGAAGAGGGAGAGTTTTTTAGAATGGGAGGAGCAGCACCAATTAAAATAGATGTAAGAGTTGTTGCAACTACTTGTGAAAATCTTGAGGAGCTAATTAATCAAGGAAAATTTATTGATGAGTTATATAGAAAGTTGAGAGTTCTTGAGGTAAATATTCCCCCTTTAAGAGACAGAAAAGATGATATTCCACTTATAGTAGATCACTATCTATTAGAGTGTAATGATGAGTTACATAAAAATGTAAAAGGTATAAGTAAGCCAGCCCTTAAAAAAATGTTAAGATATGAGTGGCCAGGAAATGTAAATGAATTAAAAAATGCTGTAAAATCTGCTGTGGCTCTATGTAGAGGAACTTCAATCTTAATAGAGGATTTACCTAGTAATGTCTTAGGAACAAAAATTACTAAGAAAAAAGGGGAAGGGCAAATCTATGATTTAAAAGAGTGGATAAAATCTGAGATAATGGAATATAAAAATAATAATCAGGTGGATTATTATGGAAATATAATCTCAAAGGTAGAAAAAGAGTTAATTCGTCAAGTGTTAGAGATGACTAATGGTAAAAAAGTAGAAACTGCTGAGATATTGGGAATTACTAGAAATACTTTGAGAACTAAGATGAGTAATTATGGTTTGGAGTAAAATATGCATATAACATTATATAGAAAGTATAGACCAAAAAACTTTGAAGAAGTAGCTGGACAGAAAGAGATAGTAAAAACTATAAAAACTTCTTTAAGAAATGGTAAAACTTCACATGCTTATCTATTTACAGGACCTAGGGGAGTAGGGAAAACTACATTAGCTAGACTTATAGCCAAGGGGGTAAATTGTCTAGAAAATGGAATTACTGATGAACCATGTAATAGATGTGAAAATTGTTTAGCAATAAATAATGGGACATTTTTAGATATGGTAGAGATAGATGCTGCTTCTAATAGAGGAATAGATGAGATAAGACAATTAAAAGAGAAAATAAATTATCAACCTGTAAAGGGAAGAAAAAAAATCTACATAATAGATGAGGTTCACATGCTCACAAAGGAGGCTTTTAATGCTTTACTTAAGACTTTAGAAGAACCGCCAGAACATGTTATCTTCATATTAGCAACAACAGAAGCTGATAAAATACTACCTACAATAATCTCAAGATGTCAAAGATATGATTTTAAAACTCTTTCACTAAATGATATGAAAGAGCAATTAAGATTTATTGGAAAAAATGAGGGAGTAGATATACCAGATGATGTATTGGAACTAATCTATGAAAGCTCTGGTGGAAGTGTGAGAGATGCTGTATCTATCCTTGAAAGAATAATGGTAACTTGTTTAGGAGAGGAGATTACTTTAGAAAAAAGTGAAGAGGTACTAGGAGTAACTTCTGCTAAAAAAATGGAAGAGTTTTTAATGGAGATTAAAGAAAAAAATTATACAAAGCTAGTTAAAACTTTAGATAGTTTTTGGAATGACTCTGTTGAAATAGAACTATTTTTTAAAGATTTTGCTAAGTATTGTAAAGGACTTATGGCAAAAGGAGAGCTAGAAATAGAGAAGGGACTTACTATTATTGGTTGTATTTTTGACTCTTTAAATAAGTTTAAATATGAAGAGGATAAAAGACTTGTTGGTTATGTAATAGTAGATAACCTTATGAAAAGAACAGTTAAACCAACAGAGGTAATTGTAGAGAGAGTGGTAGAAAAAGAGATTACTCCTACAAAAGAAGAGATAAAATCAGAGAAAAAAGAAAAATTAGAGGGAATAACTCTTGAGTATATAGCAGGAAAATGGAATGAAATTGTAAAAGAAGCTAAGAGGGAGAAAATTACTTTAGGAGCTTTTCTTATTACTGCTAAGCCATATAAATTAGAAGATGATATTCTATATATTGGATTTGATACAGAGAGCAGTTTCTGTAAAGAGCAGATGGAAAATAGTGCCTATAATGATGTATTTACAGAAGTAGTAAGAAAAATAATTAATCCTAAATTAAAGTTAAAATATATCACTATTGGAAAGAAAAAAGAGATAGAGAAAGATAGTGGAGATTTTACAAAAAAAATAGTGGATTTCTTTGGTGGAGAAATTATGGTATAATATGGAGGAAAAATGTTTTTACTAAGTAGTGTATTATCAATAGTTCTTCTTTTCCTTCTTTCTCTTCTTATGCCAGTGATGAGTTTTGCTCTTCCTATTTATAAGATAAAGAAGATGAAGAATTTTACTTTTAGGGAGAAGGTAATAGTCAATATTATAGTTATAATATTGATAGGTTTAATCAACCCTTGGTTGATACCATTTTATTTAGGATTTTTTATAGTGATTGAATCTCTTTACAACTACTTTATCTCTAAAGGGAATAAAGTAAAAAAGTTTGATAGAATAGTAATTATCTCATTGGTAACGACAGCTCTTATGACGGGATTACTATTTTTATTAAAAGATGATATCAATAATAATATGGGACTTCTTATGGAAGTATATGAGAAAAATTTTCAAATAAGTAAAGCTGAGAGTTTAGAAGTGTTTGAGATGATAAAAAATAGTGCTGTATATTATATATTTATTTATGCAATTTTATCTGTATTTGCAATGTATATCTCTTTAGATATAAAAGATTACTCTCAGTGGGAAATCTCATTTGAATGGTTATTAATATATTTGTTAGGATATTTTGCTATTCATCTGTTTAAGATAGATAATTTTTATACTAACAATATTTTAGGAATAGGTGAGTGTATCTTTATATTTTTTGGAGTAAAAACTTTGTATTCAGTTTTTAGTAAAAAAATAAAATATAAAGGAATAGCAAATATGATAGCTGTTATGCTAGGATTATTATTTCCTTTTGGAACTTTTGTAATAGGAGTTTTTGGAGGATTTAAAATAGATAAAATCAAAATAAATGAAAAAAAATAATTGGAGGATAGAAAAATGGCAAAATTACAAGTAATACTTACACAAGATGTAGCTGGACAAGGAAGAAAAGGAGATATCGTATCTGTATCTGATGGATATGCTCACAACTTTTTAATAAAAAATAATAAAGGAATTCTTGCAACTCCAGAAGAACTAAAAAAAATAGAAAATAGAAAGAAAAAAGAGGAGAAAAGACAACAAGAGGAAAAAGTAAAATCTGAGGAGTTAAAAAAAGTTATAGAGGCTAAGAAAGTTGAAATAGCTGTAAAAACAGGAGAAAATGGGAAACTGTTTGGAGCTATAACTAATAAAGAGGTAGCAGCAGCTCTTGAGCAAACATTTGGATTAAAAATAGATAGAAAGAAAATAGAGTGTAATATAAAAAGTTTAGGAGAGCATGTTGCAGTTGTAAAACTTCATACAGATGTAAAGGCTGAGGTAAAAATAGTAGCTAAAGCTCAATAGTTTTATTTGAGGAGTAAAAATGCTAGATATAGAAAATTTAAAAAAAGTTCCTAGTAGTATAGAGGCAGAGAAATCTGTCCTAGGAGGAATATTTCTAAAGCCAGATATATTTGGGGATGTAGTAGAGATACTACATCCTAATGATTTCTATAAGAATGGACATAAGTTAATATATGAGGCTATGAGAGATATCTATAATAGTGGAACAGGAATAGACCCTATTGTAGTAGTAAATAAATTGAAAAAAAATGAGAAGTTTGATGAGTTGGTAGGAGAGCAACTGTTATTTGATATAATTTCAGATGTGCCTACTGCGGCTAATATAATAGAATATGCTAAAATTGTTAAGGAAAAAGCTACTCTCAGAAGATTAGGAGAGGTAGGAACAAAAATAGTTGAACTTGCCTATGAAGGTTATGAAGAGGTAGATAATATCCTTGACAAAGCTGAGGGAATGATATTTAAAATTTCAGAGAATGTAGATTCTAAGGATTTAGTGAGCTTAAAAGATGTAATAGCCCAAGAGTTTGTAAGATTAGAAAAAGTTTATCAAAATAAGGGAGTAGCTACAGGAATATCATCTGGTTTCTCAGATTTTGACCAGATGACAAGTGGTTTTCATCCATCTGATTTAATTATTCTAGCAGCTAGACCAGCTATGGGAAAGACAGCTTTTGCTCTAAACTTAGCACTAAATGCGGCTATGAAAAGTAAAAAGGGTGTCTTGTTATTTAGTTTGGAGATGTCTAGTTCTCAATTGCTACAAAGACTTCTTTCAATAGAGGCTGGGATAGGACTTCAAAAAATAAGAAATGGTTTTTTAGATCCAGATGACTGGGGAAAATTAGGGCTTGCAAGTATGAAGCTGTCAAATTCGGAGATAAATATAGCTGACTTACCCAATGTAAATGTATTAGAGATAAGAGCTATTGCTAGAAGATTAAAAGCAGCTGGAAAACTTGATATGATTATCATAGATTATCTTCAACTTATAAAAGGAAATAGTACTCGTGGAGATAATAGACAGCAAGAAATTTCTGAAATTTCTAGAGCTTTAAAGGGAATAGCTAGAGAGTTAGATATCCCGATAATAGCTTTATCACAATTATCCAGAGCAACTGAGCAAAGAGCAGATAGAAGACCTATGCTTTCAGACTTAAGAGAGTCTGGAGCTATTGAGCAAGATGCTGATATGGTAATGTTTTTATATAGAGATGATTATTACAACGAAGATTCTGAGGATAAAGGGCTTACTGAAGTAATTATAGGTAAACAGAGAAATGGACCAGTAGGAACTATAAAACTCAGATTTTTCCATGAGTATACTAGATTTGAGAATTTTACTTCAAGAATTGAATAGATTAAGAGAGGATTGATATAAGTGAAAAAAGTTGAATTATTAGCTCCAGTAGGTAATATGGAGAAATTTAAAATGGCTCTACACTATGGTGCAGATGCTGTATTCTTAGGTGGAAAGATGTTTAACCTAAGAGCTGGAAGTAATAACCTTTCAGATGAAGAGTTAGAGTATGCTGTAAATTATGCACATGAGAGAGGAAAGAAAGTTTATGTTACATTAAATGTAATCCCTCATAACCAAGAGTTAGAACTATTACCTGACTATGTAAAATTTTTAGATAGAATAGGAGTAGATGGAGTAATTGTAGCTGATCTTGGGGTTTTCCAAATAGTAAAAGAAAACTCTAATCTTTCTATCAGTGTAAGTACACAAGCAAGTAATACAAACTGGCGTTCTGTAAAGATGTGGAAAGATTTAGGAGCTAGAAGAGTCGTATTAGCTAGAGAGATTTCATTGGATAATATAGCTGAAATTAGAGCTAAAGTTCCTGATATAGAGTTAGAGGTATTTGTACATGGAGCTATGTGTATGGCTATTTCTGGAAGATGCTTACTAAGTAACTATATGACTGGAAGAGATGCCAATAGAGGAGATTGTGCTCAAGCATGTAGATGGAAATATAATCTTGTAGAGGAAACAAGACCAGGGGAGTATATGCCTGTATATGAAGATGAGCATGGGACATATATTTTCAACTCAAGAGATTTATGTACAATAGAGATTATAGATAAAATCCTAGATTTAGGTGTAGATTCTCTAAAAATAGAGGGAAGAATGAAAGGTATATACTATGTAGCTAATGCTGTAAAAGTATATAGAGATGCCATAGATAGTTACTACTCTGGAAATTATCAATATAACCCTAAATGGTTAGAGGAATTAGAGTCTACTTCAAATAGAAGTTATACAAAAGGATTCTATTTAGGAAGAGCTGGAGTAGAATCTCAAAACTATAATGATAGAAATTCATATAGCCAAACACATCAACTAGTAGCTAAGGTAGAGCAAAAATTACCTAACAATGAGTATATTCTTGCTATAAGAAATAGATTATTAGTTGGAGAAAAATTAGAAGTAGTAAGTCCTGGAATAAGTGTAAGAGAGATAACTTTACCAACTATGATACTTATGAACAAAGATAAAGAGGTAGGAGAGGTAGAAGCTGCTAATCCGAACTCATTTGTTAAGATAAAATTAGATGAAGAACTAAATGAATTAGATATGCTAAGAAAAAAAATCTAAAAAATTAGGGGGATAGTTATGAAAAAACTATTAGTAATGGGAATATTAGTTTTAAGCTCAATGTCTTTTGCTAAATTAGAGGTACCAGAAGATGTAGAAAAAAATATAAATAAATCAGCTAGAAGTTTTGATGGTTCTCAAAGAATAAACTATATAAATTGGCAAAAAAGGTCATATTTAAAAATGGATGAGGTAGCTAAAGAATCTGGAATACCACAGGAAGAATATGTTAGAATAAAGGCTAAACTTGAAAGAATGTATGGAAGTAACTATGCAAAACAGCTCCAAGTATTACCAGATGAGATAAATGATTATAAAGATGTGGTAAAAAGGGTAGAAGAGGCTACAAAGGGAAATGTTATAGTTGATGAAGAGGTAAACCAAAGAGCAAAAGAGGAGATAGTTAAAACTTTAAATGCTGTAAAAGTTCCTAAAGAGATCTTAGAGGTTTATCAAAAATCTGCTGAGGAGTTATTCCCAAATAACTATCCTAAACAACAACAATTTTTAAGTATCTGCATAAAAGATTACTTTGAAATACTACCACTATTAAAAAAAGAATTAAATAAATAAATTTTAAAAGGTCAATATTTTTTACAAAAAGTCTAAATTTTTGAAAAAAAATGTTGACTTTTTTGTCAATGTAAAGTATATTAAATTGTTAAAAAAAATATTTAAAACAAAGGAGTTGATAGGAGAGAAATGAAAAAGAGACAAGTATCCCTTTCTTGTGCATTACTTCCAATAATATTTTTGGTTGTAATACTTTTTTATTCAGTACAGATAGCTAAACTAGAAGTACATATTCCAATATTTATTTCTGCTATATTTGCAGGTTTTGTGGCATTGATATGTAAATATGCTACTTGGGACGAATTAGAAGATGGAGTTGTAGAAACCATAAAGATGTCTATGAGAGCTATACTTATTCTTATGATAATAGGAATGGTTATAGGAAGTTGGATTTTATCAGGAATAGTTCCATCAATGATATACTATGGTTTAAAGATTATCAATCCATTAGTATTTTTACCAGTTACAGTTATAATATGTTCAATAGTATCTCTTTCTACTGGAAGTTCGTGGAGTACAGCTTCGACGGTGGGAATAGCCCTAGTAGGAATAGGAGAAGGGCTGGGATTACCTAGACCAGCGATAGCAGGAGCAATAATATCTGGAGCATATTTTGGAGATAAACTTTCTCCAATGTCAGATACAACTACATTGGCACCAGCTATGGCAGGAGCCACACTATTTGATCATATAAAACATATGCTTTATTCAACTGTACCAGCATATATATTTACACTGGTTGGATTTATTATATTGGGAATAAAACACAGTTCAGGTGGAGAGGTAGATACTGCTCAAGTTAATGAGATATTAAATGCACTATCTAATTCATTTAATATTAGTCCATTTCTACTATTAATTCCAGTATTTGTAATAGGAATGGTGGTTATGAAAGTGCCAGCTATTCCAGGATTGTTCGCAGGGTCTTTAATAGGAGGAGCTGCGGCTATGCTTTTCCAAGGGGCTTCCCTAAAAGAGGCTTTATACTCTCTACATTATGGATTTAGTGGAAGTACAGGAAATGCTATGGTAGATGAGTTGCTAAATAGAGGAGGAATGAACTCTATGATGTGGACTGTATCTATTATTCTATGTGCTATGACATTTGGTGGAATAATGGAGAAGTCTGGAATGTTAGGAAGAATAGCTCAAGAGATATTGAGGTTTGCTAATACAACAGGTAAATTAATTTTGGCAACACTATTGACACCTATGTTTATTAACTCAGTAGCTGGAGACCAATATCTTTCAATAGTTATTCCTGGAAGAATGTTTAAAGAAAGTTATGAGAAGAGAGGACTTGCTCCTAAAAATCTTTCAAGAGCCTTAGAGGACTCAGGAACAATGACATCAGCACTTATTCCTTGGAATACATGTGGAGCCTTTATGATGGGGGCTTTAGGAGTAGGAGCTTGGGTGTATGTACCATATTGTCTATTTAATATAATCTCTCCAATAATTTCAGCATTTTATGGATTTACTGGAATTACAATAGAGAAGATAGAGAAATAAAATAATTAGATTGATATATGAGAGGAGTTGTTGCAATTTAAGAAATTATAACTAAATTCAAGAATGACTTTCGTTCAAAGAATAAAGAGCAAGTAGGCTTCCAAAATTCTAAGAGCTTTAGCTCTCTAAGAATTTTGAGACACAGAAAGCAAAGCTTTCAGTGTTTCCTTAATGTAACACAGAAAATAAATTTCTGTGTCTCAAGAGTAGTAGTCGTCAAAACTCCTCTACTATTGGAAAACTCGTTTCACTCAAACAGTTGTGTTTTTTAGTGTTCACTTTCGCTGACTTGCTCTATTTATTCTCCTCAATCTTCGTCATTCTTAAATTTATTCCCTTCTCTAGTAAATTTCTTAAATTGAAATCGTAGTATAAGAAGAGTAAAGGAAAAGGAAAAAATTTACTGTAATGAGCATTGCATAAGCACTAGCGATTGAAAGTAAACTTTTTTCCTTTTATATTGTTAAATGTTTTTATTTTTTGATTTCAATTTAAGAATTTGCAACAGCCCCTTTTAGTTTTATTTTTAAATCATAAATAGTTGAACATTAATTTAATATCTAATAAAGAATAAAAAAGAAGAAAGCTCTACAGAACTTTCTCCTTTTTCCACCCATACTTATATTTAAAAGTTTCTAATAATACCCATATGACCTTAAACAGTATCTTAAATTCCAGTCATTTTCTTTAAATCGTTGCAGATAAATTGTGCCTTTGAACCAAATATTGCTTGAACTCCATGAGCTCCAACTTTTAATACTCCAGAAGCACCTAATTTCTTTAAGACATCATCTTTAACTATTGAAGTATCTTTAACTTCTACTCTTAATCTAGTGATACAAGAATCTAGAGATAAAAGATTTTCTTTTCCACCTAAAGCTTCTAAAACTCCAACAGCTAAAGCATCTCCATCAACAGCTTTTGTTTCTTCTGAATCAGAAGTTGCAGCATCTCTACCAGGAGTTTTTAAATCAAATTTTCTAATAGCAAATCTAAATCCAAAATAGTATATAACAGAGAAACAAAGTCCAACTATAATAACCATATACCATCTAGTTTCAAATCCACTTGTACCAGGTAAAACACCAAATACGATATAGTCTATTAATCCACCAGAGAAAGTCATACCTATTCTAACTTGGAATAAGTTCATTAACATAAATGAAAGTCCAGCAAATAGACAGTGAATTCCATACAATATAGGAGCTACGAATAAGAATGAGAACTCTAATGGCTCAGTAATTCCTGTTAAGAAAGCTGTAAGAGCTGCAGAGAATAATATTCCTCCAACTAATTTTTTATTTTCTGGTCTAGCTTCTTGATACACAGCTAAAGCAGCAGCAGGTAATCCAAACATCATAAATACAAATTTTCCTGTTAAGAATTTTCCAGCACCTTGGTATGTAGCTGAAGAGAAAGAGTGTACTCCATCTTTTAACATAGCAAACCAGATAGCTTGGTCCCCTTGTACTACTTGTCCAGCTTGAGTAGTGTACTCTCCAAATTGATACCAGAAAGGAGCATAGAAAATGTGGTGTAATCCAAATGGGATTAAAGCTCTTTCTATAATTCCAAAGATAAATGTAGATATATTTGTATTTACTTCGTTAGCTAAGAAAGATAATTTTGCTAATCCAATTTGAACTGGTTGCCATATTGTAGGCATAGCTAATCCAACTAAGAAAGCTAATATAGCTGTCATAATAGGAACTAATCTTTTTCCAGCAAAGAATCCTAAGAAAGCTGGTAATTCAGTTTTATAGAATTTTTTATAACATATAGCTGCTATTATACCTGCTATTAATCCACCAAAAACTCCAGTTTGAAGAGTAGGGATACCTAATACCATAGCATAAGATAAATCTCCACTAGCTACTCCAACAGCGGCATCTGTCATAATTCCCATAGTAGTATTCATTATCAAGATAGCTACTACAGCAGCTAGAGCGGCAATACCATCTCCACCTACCAGTCCTATGGCTGCTCCTATGGCAAATAGTAAAGGTAAGTTTGAAAATATTATTTGTCCAGCTTGCTCCATAAGTGTAAAATGTAATTTGTTTCCAAAGGCTAAGAATAATCCTGCTGCTGGAAGAATAGCAACTGGAGTCATCAGAGCTTTTCCAATTTTTTGAACTTCTGCAAAGATTTTCATAAAAATTCCTCCATAATTTTTTTAATTTTCTATGATATAAATATAACTCAACTTCTTAAAAAAGTCAATAATTTTTTCAAAATAATTGAGCCATTTTTATTTTAAATTGATTTTTTTAAAAAATAGTGTATGATTTTATTATAATAAAATTAAAGATTAGGGGATAATTTTTATGAAAGAAGATAAAGAATTAGAGATAACACGTTTCAAAATAATTGAGCCTTTTTTGAAAAAGAAAAAAAAGCTCAAAGAGATAGAAGAAGAGGAAAATATCTCTTATGCTACTCTTAAGAGATGGGTAAATGCCTATAAAAAAAATGGAATAATTGGACTTGAGAAAAAATCAAGAGAAGATAAAAATTCTTTTAGAAATATAGATGAAGATGGAATAGAAAAAATAAAAAGTGTGTGTAGGGAATCTGGAGAAACAAGCATAACAAAACTCTATGCAAGCTGTAAGAAAAAATTTCCAGAAACTTTTACTATAAGTTATGCTACTTTTTATAGAGTAGTTAATAATATTGATGAGTTTTTTAATAAAACAACAGTAAAATATATGGAAAAGATAAAAAAAGAGAATCAGTGTTATTTAGTGTTTGATGTACCTTTATATGTACTAGTTGACGACTTTTTTTCTAATAAAAAGGTTGTTCCAAGATTACTTATTATGCTTGATTCAGCTTCTTTAGAGCCTATCAATTTTGCCATTGATTACTATTTTTCAAATTTTTATTCACTTTTAGGATTTATTAGAGAGGGAATTTTAAAAGTTTCTATAAAAAATGATAAATTTATAACTCCTAAGGAGATTTTAGTAGCTTCTAAAAATATAAATAATAAGAAGATTTTAAAAGAGATATATAACGAGTTGGGAATAAAAATAAGTGAACACTATACAGAAAATAGTGAGGTTCATAAATTTATAGATTTTATAAAAAGGGATATAGAGGAGTTTTACAAAAAAAATAATTATGAATTGACATTGTTAAAACTTACAGAGTTTTTAAGTAATTATATATATGTTCAAAAGAAAGAATACGCTTTTTCAATTAATTATAATATGTTAAATAGTATCAAATATCTTCGTCAATTAGATATACTTTTACAACTAACAACAAGGAAGATAACAGATTCTAAAGTGAGAGTAAAGAATTTTCAGTATATATCTTCAATTTTAAAAGGATTGAATGGACAAGATATCTTTGTGAAGTTCTCGCCAATCAATCCTAAAATTATCTATCTTTTTGCACAGAATACCTATATAGGTATTGCGAATATTGTAAATTAGAAATTCTCACTTAAAAATAAAACTTGAAGAATTGTGTAATTTATGAAGAGAAGTTAGATTAACTCAGCGAAATCGAACGCTAAAAAACACAACTGTTTGAGCGAAGTGAGTTTTGTGTTTTTAGTGAGATAAGCTATAGTTAATCAACTTCTTGGAATATGGAGCAATTCTTAGTTTTATTTTATAGCCTATATTTGAATAATCACTATATCTTATCTAATAAAATTTGTTTTTATAGGAGATTCATACTCTCCTCTCTCTACTCCAGCTTTTTTTCCAGCTTCTATACATTTTAATAACCAAGAAAAATTTTGAGTTAGAGTTCTAAGAGTTTGTAATCCTTCTTCATCTTTCATAACTTCTTCAGGAGTATTTCCATGAATTTGATTCCAATATTGTGATGTAACTATTGGCATATTTGAAATACTAAAATATTTATTTAATCTATCAAAAGAAGATGAAGCTCCACCACGTCTACAAGAAACAATAGAAGTACCAAGTTTTCCAGCCATTTTCTTTCCATAAGCAACAAATAATCTATCTAAAAAAGCTGTAACTTGAGCAGAAGGACCTGCAAAATATACAGGAGAACCTACCACTATTCCATCTATACTATCTAATTTTTCTCCTACTCTATTTACCTCATCATCATTAAAACATCTTCCAGTTTTTTTACAATGACCACAACCTATACAACCAGCTACTGCCTTTTTTCCAAGATATACTATCTCAGTTTCTACACCATTTTGAGAAAAAACTTTCTCCATCTCTTTTAGTCCAGTATAAGTACAACCTTTTTCATTAGGACTTCCATTAATTAATAAAACTTTCATAAGACACTCCCCTTTACTATTTTTCTTTATGTTCTAAAAAACATTTTAAACAAACACCTTTAAAGTGATTTCCTATAATTATCTCTCCACCATCTTTATTTTGGCTTTCATCAACTAGGATATTCATAGTAGCTTTGGCATCTCCACATACTTCACATACAGTTGGTATCTCTACAATCTTAGTAACAAATGGCAGCATATATGAAACAGTATCAAATAGCTCCCCCATAAAGTTTGACATAAGACCATATCCAAAAACTAGAGTTTTAGAATCTCTAATTATTTTTACCAAGTCATTAACTTGTGCTTTAGTTATAAATTGTATCTCATCTATTAGAATAAGATTAGGTTTATTTTCTAACCACCAAGTATAAAGGTTAAAATCATGGTTAAGAACAATAGCGTCCATTCCCTCTTTTAATGCTCTACTCTTTATTTTTCCCCCATCTCTAGTGTTTGTAGCTGGTTGAAATACAGCTACTTTTTTTCCAGCCATCATATTTCTATGAGCAGTAAGAATAAGTTCAGCACTTTTTCTAGCTCCTACTACTGAATAATAAAAGACAAATTTACCCATTAACTTCTCCTTATATAAAAATTTTTTTAAGAATATTATACCACAAAATATAGAAAAATAGGTGTTATCTTATAAAATTAAAAAGTGTACACTTATAAAAGTGTTGACTTATTTAAAAAATACTGATATAACTATATATATAAGGTGTTTGATAAAATTTAACACAAATAAGTGTACACTATATAGGAGGGATTTATGAGTCTTACTCAAAGACAAAAAACAATAGTTGAGATAGTAAAAGAGAATCAACCTATTATAGGAGATGAGATAGCTAAAAGACTTTCACTTACTAGATCAGCCTTAAGAACAGATTTTTCAATTCTTACTGGAAAAGGAATATTAAAATCTAAACCGAAGGTTGGGTATATATATCAAGAGAGAAAAGAGAAAAAATATATTCATGAGATAATGGGACCAGTGGTGTCAGTGGAGAGTAATCTATCTGTATATGATACTATTTTACAAATATTTGCTAAAGATGTAGGAACAATTTTTATAACAGAGGGAGAAAATCTTGTAGGAATAGTTTCAAGAAAAGATTTACTTAAGATAGCTATAGGAAAAACAGATATAAATAAGGTTCCAATCAATGTAATAATGACAAGAATGCCAAATATAATCTACTGTGAAGAGAATGATGAGATAGTAGAGGTAGTAAAAAAATTAATAGAGCATCAAATAGACTCTCTACCAGTTTTAAAAATAAAAGAGGTAAGAGGGAAAAAGGTATACAAGATAGTAGGAAGGGTAACAAAGACTAATATAACAAAACTATTTTTAGAAAATCTTGAAAAATAAAAGGAGAGGTTAAAATGAAAAGAGTTTATTTATTTGCAGAGGGAAATAAGAGTATGATAAATTTATTGGGAGGAAAAGGTGGTAACCTAGCTGAGATGAAAAAAATAGGATTACCTATTCCAGAGGGGATTATCATATCTACTGAAGCTTGTAAAGAATATTATGGGAATGGGGAGCTTTTAAGCGAAGAGTTAAAAAATGAGGTATTAGAACAAATAAATAAACTAGAGGAAATGACAGGAAAAAAATTTGAAGGTGAAAAACCATTGCTTGTTTCAGTAAGGTCTGGAGCACCTGTGTCTATGCCTGGAATGATGGATACTATATTAAATCTAGGTATGAATGATAAGACAGCAGAAAATATGGTAAAAATCTTTGAAAATGAAAACTTTGTATATGATTTATATTTTAGATTTATTCAAATGTTCTCTGAGATAGTTATGGGAGTAGAAAAAGAGTTATTCTTTGAATTGAGAAAAAAATTAAAAGGAAGAGTTTCTAACCAAGAGCTAATTAATAGAGCTAAGATAATGTATTGGGAAGAAACAGGTAAGTTTTTCCCAGAGAGTGCTAAAGAACAGCTGTTTATGGCTATAAACTCTATATTTAAATCTTGGGAAAATGAGAGAGCAAAAGTATATAGAAGAATAAATAGAATAGATGACAGTATGGGAACAGCAGTAGTAGTTCAAGAGATGGTATTTGGAAACTTAAATGAAAAATCAGGAACAGGGGTAGCCTTTACAAGAAATCCATCTACTGGAGAGAAACATGTATTTGGAGAGTATTTATTGAAAGCTCAAGGAGAGGATATAGTAGCTGGAATTAGAACTCCTGAGCCAATTGATAGATTAAAAGAGGAATTACCATCTGTTTATGAAGAGTTCTTAAAGATAGCTGATATTTTAGAGAAGCACAATAAAGATATGCAAGATATAGAGTTTACTATCGAAGATGGAAAACTTTTCTTATTACAAACAAGAAATGGTAAAAGAAGTCCATATGCAGCTATAAAAATTGCTGTAGATATGGTAAAAGAGGGGCTTTTAACTAAAGAGGAAGCAATAATGAAAGTAGACCCTGCTGTATTACCACAATTATTACATGGAAACTTTGAACCAGCTGCTTTAAAAAATGCTACACTATTAGGTAAAGGATTAGCTGGTTCTGCTGGAGTAGCTATTGGTAGAGTGGTATTTGCTTCTGAAAGAGTGCACACTAAAGAGATGACTATACTTGTGAGAGAGGAAACATCTCCAGAAGACATCAAAGGAATAAGTTTAGCTCAAGGAATAGTAACAGTAAAAGGTGGAGCAACTTCTCACGGAGCTGTTGTGGCAAGAGGTATGGGAAAATGTTGTGTAACAGGTTGTGGAGATATCAAGATAGATGATATAAGAAGAGAGATGACAATCAATGGTTATACAGTAAAAGAGGGAGAGTTTATCTCAATCAGTGGATATACAGGAGAGATTTATCTTGGAAAAGTAGGACTTACAAAGCCACAATTTGATGATAACTTAAAAGAGTTTGTAAGTTGGTGTAAAGAGATAAAAAGATTAGGAATAAGAATGAATGCTGATACAGTAACAGATGCTCAATTAGGAAAAGGATTTGGAGCTGAGGGAATAGGACTTTGTAGAACTGAGCATATGTTTTTCCAAAAAGATAAAATTTGGACAATTAGAGGTATGATACTTAGCCATGATACTGATGAGGTAGCAAGAGCCTTAGAAAAGATGCACCAATTACAAAGAGAGGATTTCTATAACATATTTAAAGTAGTAGAAAATGATGTAGTCATAGTAAGACTTCTTGACCCACCTTTACATGAATTCTTACCAAAAGAGCAAAAGGATAAAGAGAAGATAGCTGAAATTTTAGGAGTATCACTTGAAGAGATAGAGAGAAGAGTAAGAAATCTAAAAGATGAAAATCCTATGTTAGGACATAGAGGATGTAGGCTTGCTGTAACTCGTCCAGAATTATATAATGTACAAGCTAGAGCAATAATAGAAGCTGGAATACAATGTAAGAGAGAGGGACTAGATGTTAAACCTGAGATAATGATACCTTTAATAATAGGAGCAAAAGAGTTGTTATTTATTAAGAAAAATCTAATTACAGAGATAGAAAAGGTATTTGAAGAGCAAGGTATGAGAATAGATTATAAACTAGGAACTATGATGGAAACTCCAAGAGCTTGTTTACTTGCTGATGAGATAGGAGCAGAGGTGGATTTCTTCTCATTTGGAACTAATGACTTAACTCAAACTACTATGGGACTTTCAAGAGATGACTCAGTTAAATTTATGCCAGAGTATTATGAGAATGGAATATTAAAAGTTGAGCCTTTTGCAACAATAGATGAAAGAGGAGTAGGAAAATTAGTAAAACTAGCTGTAGAACTTGGAAGAAAAAATCCACATATAGAGATGGGAGTATGTGGAGAGCATGGTGGAGACCCTAAGAGTATAGAGTTCTTTGAACAAGTAGGATTAGATTATGTAAGCTGTTCTCCATTTAGAGTTTTAGTAGCTATAGTTGCTGCAGCTCAAAGTCATATAAAATATAGAAGATAGAAAGTAAAGAAAACTAAAGAATTGTGGAGTTTTGAAGCAATTCTTAGTTTTCTTTTTATAATAAAATATAGAAATTAAGGAGAGAATATGGGTAGTAGAGATGAGAATTTAGAGCTAAAATATTTAAAACTGTTATCTACAAAATTTAGAAATATATCTGAAACCACAACAGAGATAATCAACTTACAAGCAATATTGAATTTACCAAAGGGAACAGAACATTTCTTAACAGACATACATGGTGAGTATGACGCTTTTCATCATGTGTTAAAAAATGGTTCTGGAACTATAAAAGAGAAGATAAATGATATATTTAAAGATGAGCTAAGTAATTATGATAAGAAAGAATTAGCTAGTGTCATATATTATCCTACTAAAAAGGTAGATTATATAATGAAAAATGGGCAAAATTTAGATAAATGGTTAAAGAACACTATATATAGAATGATAGAGGTATGTAGTATGACAGCTTCTAAATATACTAGTTCAAAGGTAAGAAAAGCTATGCCACAAGATTTTGCCTATGTATTGCAAGAGCTAATCTATGAAAGAAAAGAGTTACCAAATAGAAAAGAGTATGTAGAAAATATTATAGATACTATCATTTCTATCGGAAGAGCAAAGGAATTTATAAAAGCAATAGCTGATTTGATACAAAGACTTATGATAGATAAACTACATATAATAGGAGATATATATGATAGAGGAAGTAGTCCACATCTAATTATGGATTCACTTATGAAACATCATAATACTGATATTCAATGGGGTAACCATGATATGTTATGGATAGGGGCAGGGCTTGGAAATAGAGCTTGTATTGCCAATGTAGTAAGAATTTGTGCTAGATATTCCAATACAGATATATTAGAGGAAGCTTATGGAATAAATATGCTTCCACTAGCTACCTTTGCTATGGAAACTTATGGAGATGATGAGTGTAAAAACTTTATTCCTAAAGGAGAGAGAAAGAGTCATTTGATGGCTCAAATACATAAGGCTATCTCTATAATACAATTTAAAATAGAAGGGGAGATGGCAAAAAGAAATCCAGATTTTGATTTGATGGATAGACAGCTTTTAGATAAGATAGATTTTGATAGAGGAGTAGTAGAGGTAGAGGGAAAGGAGTATGAATTAAACGATAGAAACTTTCCTACAATAGATAGAGAAAACCCATATCTTCTTACAAAGGAAGAGGAAGATGTAATGGAAAAATTAGAGAGATTTTTTGTAAATAGTGAAAGATTACAAAAACATATAGAGTTTTTCTTTACTAATGGAAGTGTCTACCTAAAATATAACTCTAATCTACTTTATCATGGTTGTATTCCTCTTAATGAAGATGGGGAGCTAAGAGAGGTTACTCTTCTTGGAGAAAAATTAAAAGGGAAAAAATATTTAGATAAAATAGAGGAGCTTGTAAGAGAAGCTTATTATTATAGAAAGAAAAAGGATAAGAAAATATTTTATAATGATTTTTTATGGCATCTATGGTGTGGAAAAAATTCTCCACTTTTTGGTAAAGATGCTATGAAAACTTTTGAAAGATATTTTATAGATGATAAGAGTATACATGTAGAGAGAAAAAATCCATATTATAGCTATTGTAATGAAGAGAGTACTTGTAGAAAAATATTAGAAGAGTTTGGATTAAATCCTAATATATCTCATATTATAAATGGACATGTACCTGTAAAAACTCTTAAAGGGGAGAGCCCTGTAAAAGCTAATGGAAGATTGTATATAATAGATGGAGGATTTTCTAAAGCTTACCAAAAAGAAACAGGTATAGCTGGATATACTCTTATATATAACTCTTATGGACTTAAAATAGTAGCTCATGAACCTTTTGAATCAGTAGAAAAAGCTGTAAAAGAGGGAAGGGATATTATCTCATCTACAAGATTAATAGAGGATACAAGTATAAATAGAATAAGAGTAAAAGATACAGATATAGGAAAAGAGCTACAAACTCAAGTAAATGATTTAAAGAAACTTTTAAATGCTTATAATAAAGGTTTAATTTCTCAAACTATCTAAAAGATTAAAAAATTTTAATCTTTATTTAATAAAATATTAAAGAAAAAATGATATATTACATATGTTATTAAAGATAGTAGGAGGAAAAATGAAAAAAAGATTAGGATTATTAGCTCTGACTGCTGTATTAACATCAGTGGCTTATGGAGCTTCTATCGACCACATTCAAACATATACACCAGAATATTTAGGAAACCAAGCTCAAAATGGTATGATAAACAATGCTTCTGTTTATTATAACCCAGCTGGTATTGTAAATTTAGAAAAGGGAACTTATGTTCATATAGGAGCTCAGTTAGCTGTTGGACATGAGAAAATGGAATATAAAGGGGAAGAATTAAAAGCTGACTTATTCCAACCTATCCCTAACTTTGCTATGTATAAAGTAGAAGATAATTCTGCTCTTTACTGGACATTTGGAGGAATAGCAGGTGGAGGAGATTTAGAATATAAAGATGGAGTTGCTGGTACAGCAGTAGTAAGTGATATATTAAAAGTAATTGGATTTAAATTAAATTCAGTGGATAATCCTTTTTTAGATGCAAGTACTAACGGTTCATCAGCAGAGGGAAAAAATCTTTATGCTCAAACAACTTTAGGTAAAGTTTGGAAAGTAGATAATAAATTATCACTATCAGCAGCTGGTAGATTAGTTTATGGTATTAGAGAGTTAAAAGGAGATATTTATTTATCTGGAAAGAAAACAGAAGGATTTTTAGAACAATTTAAAAAAGATAATACACATGCTAGTATAGATTCTGAAAGAACTGCTTGGGGTTATGGAGTACAATTAGGACTAAACTATCAAGCTACTGAAAAACTGAATTTTGCAATGAGATATGATAGCAGAATTAAAATGAACTTTAAAGCAAAAACAAGTGAAGAAGAAAGAAATATCAATCTAGCTGGAAATAATTTAGGATTTAGTAGTTTTTATCCAGAGTATGTAGATGGAACTAAGTCAAGAAGAGATTTACCAGCTATATTAGCAGCAGGTATGTCATATAAGGTTACAGATAATTGGACAGTTGGATTATCAGGAAACTATTATTTTAATAAAGATGCTAAACTGGATAGAACAAAACCAAATAAGGTATTAGAAAATTTAGGAACAAAACATGTTAAGGCAGAATATGACAATGGATGGGAATTAGCATTAGGAACAGAGTATAGATTCTCTCCTAAATGGGCTATACTTGGAAGTATTAACTATGCAGATACAGGGGCAAAGGTTACTTCTTATGATGATGTAGAGTATGCACTAAACTCAGTAACATTAGGAACAGGATTAAAATATAATCCAGATGAAACTACAGAATGGATATTTACAGTATGTCATTTCTTCTATGATTCAGAGAGTGGACATTATGATGTTAAGTATGCTGGATATCCAACAGTATCTAATCCATCATACGATAAAAGTATAACTGCCTTTGGAGTATCATATACTAAGAGATTTTAATAGAATTTGTTAAGGAGGAAAGCATATGCCAAAAAAACCAATATTTACAAAGGAGCAAGTATATAAGACTGCCTTTGAAGTATTTAAAATTGAGGGGATAGATGGAATTAGTGCTAGAAACCTTGCAAAATCATTGGGAGCATCTCCAGCACCAATATATAGTTTTTATAGTTCAATAGATACTTTAAAAAATGAATTGCTTGATGAAGCTAAAAAACTTTTCCTTGATTATGTAAAAAAAGAGAGAACAGATTCTATATTTTTAAATATAGGGATGGGTATCTGTATATTTGCTAGAGAGGAAAAAGAGTTATTCCAAGCTATCTTTTTAAGAGAGAGTTTAGGAAAAAGAAATGAAGTAATAAGAGAGTTTAGAGATTTAATAAGAGATGAGATGTCAAAGGATAGTAGATTTGATAATCTTGATGAAGAATTTAAAACAAATCTTTATATAGATTGTTGGATGTACGCTCATGGCTTTGCTACTCTTATAGCTACAAATTATTATGAAAATATAACTGATGAGGTTATAAAAGAGAGATTGATGGAAGCAGCAGCTACCATGGTCTATAAGAGATTAGAAGATTACCAAAAATAATTTGAAGGGTTGTTGTAAATTCTTAAATTGAAATCAAAAAATAAAAATATTTAATAATACAAAAGGAAAAAAGTTTACTTCCAATCGCTAGTGCTTACGCAATGCTCATTACAGTAAATTTTTTTCCTTTTTCTTTACTCTTCTTTTCCCCTGATTTCAATTTAAGAAATTTACTAGGAGAGAGAATAAAATTCAAGAATGACGAAGATTGAGGAGAATAAATAGAGCAAGTCAGCGAAATCAAACGCTAAAAAACACAACTGTTTGAGTGAAACGAGTTTTGTGTTTTTAGTGAGATGAGCCTACTTGCTCTTTATTCTTTGAACGAAAGTCATTCTTGAATTAATTATATTTACTTTAATTTCTTAAATTGTGACACCCTCTTTTAAAATTGTTTCTATTACTCTCATAAAATTTTCAAAAGCTATCTTTCTAATATCACTTTCACTGTAACCTCTTCTATATAATTCATCTATTACAGCCATAGCCTTAGAAGCGTTTTCTAATCCTTGAGGATTTATCTCTTCCTCTTTTTTATCAGCATATAGATATTCACAGAAATCAAATCCTAGAGCTACATGTCTTACACCTACAAGGGAGATGATATATTCTATATGGTCAACAAATCTTTCTAAATTTTGTTTATATGAGTCGATAGCTACAAATCCTTTATAGGCATTGATACCAATTACTCCATCTCTACTAGCAATAGCTTTTATCTGTTCATCAGTGAGATTTCTTTTATGATTACATAGAGATTTAGCATTTGAGTGTGAAGCTATAAATGGTTTAGTTGTATTGTTGTAGATATCCCAAAAAGTTTTTTCATTAGCATGGGAAACATCTATAATCATTCCTAACTCTTCCATTTTTTTTACCGCTTCTATTCCAATAGGAGTAAGTCCTCTCTCTACATTACCAGCTACTCCAGTAGCTAAATCATTCTCTTCATTCCAAGTGAGAGAAGCGTGTCTAAATCCTAATTCATATAGAGTGTCCAACCAATCAAGGTTAGTTCCAATAGCTCTAAGTCCCTCTACTCCCATAAGGACACTTAGTTTTTCCTCTACAATTCCTCTATTGAAATCTCCTTTTTTCTTGATAATATTAAATATATCAGAATTATTTTTTATTTCATGAATTGTAGAGTTGATTAGATGAAACATCTCTTTTTCATCATCTTGTCCCTCTCTATGCTCAAGATAAGCTATAAAAATTCCCCCTATAATATGACCAGCCTTAAGTCTATCATAGTGATATTTTTTTACAATATTTTCCTCTCCTAATTTTCTTTTTTCTGCTACATCATACCAAATATCAGCATGTCCATCAAAAATCTTCATAGTGCCCCCTTTATGTTCTACTTAATCTATTATTTAGAAGAAAATTATCTCTGCCTCTGCTTCATACCAAGGTCCCTCTTCATCTTCTCCCTCTGTTACAAAAAATTCTATCTGTACATCTTCTAAAGTGATTCCTACTGAATGAAGTTCGTCATCTTGAAAGAACTCTATTTTTTTAAATTTTGTATTCTCAAGCCTTTCAGCTATATCTTCTCTAGTTTCAGCTAATTCTATTAAATCCTCTTCAAGAGTGTAACCTCTTTTTTCAAACTCTTTAGCTATTGTTCCTATTTTTTTTAATAATTTTTCAGATAACATCTATGCACCTACCTCAATTTAAAAATTGTTTTTAATTTATTAAATTTTTTTACTACTGCTAATATAAATTTTATTTTTTTCATTTCCATTGGAATTTTATCTAAAGCTTTTTCCATTTGTTTTTCTATCTCTTCTTCAGTTAAATTTTTTTTCAAAGTAACTCCTTTCATAAATATTAACACTTTCTATTATCTATTATATAATATATTTAATCTATTGAAAATAGGTATTTAAAAAAATTAATTTTTCTTTAAATGATTCTTAGAATGTGATATAATTTAATGTAGAAAATAATTTGCAGAAGGTTTTTGCTAGAATAACAAGGAGAGATAATGTTTTTTATAGGAGTCTTTGGTATAGGAAATAAAAATAAAAATTTAGGTGAGGTTACTTTCAAATGTACAGGCTGTATAGGAGATAAGTTTTCTTTGTTGGAATTAAGTAGAAGTTTTGATATCTTTTTTATTCCAGTTTTTAAATATAGTAAAGAGTATATTATAGTTTGTAATAAGTGTAGAAGTGTTTATAAATTAAAAAATGACTCCATTACAAAGGTTTTAGAAAAAAGAGAAGTAGAGTACGAAGATATTGAAAAAATAATATTAGAAACAAATACCTGTCCCTATTGTGGTACTAATATAGCTGGTAGTTTCTCTTATTGTCCAAAATGTGGAAAATCTTTAAAGGATTAAGTTTATTAATGGAGGTAAAAAATTGATTTTAACAACATTAAAAGGTGTAATTACAGGACTAATACTTTCTCTACCATTTGGACCTGTAGGTATATACTGTATGGAAAAAACTATGATAGAAGGGCAAAAAAAAGGATATATTTCAGCTTTAGGAATGGTAACAATTGATATTTTTTATGGACTTATAGCTCTTTTATTTATAACTAATGTGGAAGATTTTATTGTAAAGTATGAATCTTGGTTACAAATATTAGTAGCTATTTTCCTTCTTTTTATAGGATGGAAAAAATTTGAAAAGAGAGAAAAAATAAAAAAGATAGAGTGTACTCCAAGTGGAATGGTAAAAGATTATTTTACAACATTCTTTTTAGCATTAGCAAATATTTCTGGAATATTTACTATACTTGTAATTTTTACAACATTACAAGTACATTCAGAGGAACCATCAATAGTAGCACCTTTTATAGCTACAGGAATATTTTTAGGTGGAGCTACTGAATGGTTTATTACAACATATATTATTGCTAATTTTACTAAAGTATTACATGAGGAAAGGCTTATAAAAATATCTCAAATTTCAGGAGGAATTATTTTTGCTTTTGGAATACTGATACTAGCAAAATGTATTTTAAAGATTTTATAAGAGGAGTAGAGAATGGAAAATAGAGAGTTTGATAAATATGTAACTTATGATGAAAAAAATAAAAATATAAAGATAGCAGTGGCTATGAGTGGTGGAGTAGATTCTTCTACTGTAGCATATATTCTAAAAAAACAAGGATATGATTTAATAGGAATAACTATGAGGACTTGTAATCCTGAAGATGAAGATGCTAAAAAAGTATGTGAAGATTTAGGGATTCCCCACTATGTATTAGATGCAACAAAAGAGTTTAAAACTAAAGTTATGGATTATTTTATAGAGGAGTATTTACAAGGTAAAACACCTAATCCATGTATGGTTTGTAACAAGCATATAAAATTTGGAATGCTTATAGATTTTGCTCGTTCAAAGGGAGCTGACTTTATGGCAACAGGACACTATACACAGTTAAAAGATGGAGTACTTTCTATGGGAGATGACCCAAACAAAGACCAAGTATATTTTCTTTCACAAATTAATAAAGAGAATTTAAAATATTTGATGTTCCCAATTGGAGATTTAGAGAAACCAAAAGTAAGAGAGTTAGCTGAGCAATTAGGAGTAAGGGTATATGCTAAAAAAGACTCTCAAGAGATATGCTTTGTAGAAGATGGAAAACTAAAAGAGTTTTTACTTGAAAATACAAAGGGAAGAGCTGGAAAAAAAGGAAATATTGTTACAACTGATGGGAAAGTTTTGGGAAAACACAATGGATTGGCATTTTATACAATTGGACAAAGAAAAGGACTTGGAATATCTCAAGAAAAACCTCTATATGTAATAGAATTAGATAGTAAAAATAATAATGTAATAGTAGGAGATAATGAGCAACTATTTAAAGATGAGCTTATTGCTGAAAATGTAAATTTAATATCTTTTGATAGATTAGAGGAATTAAATGGAGTGGTTTGTTGGGCAAAAACTCGTTCAAGAGATAAGTTACATAAATGTCAACTGGAAGTTTTAGAAAATGGAAATGTAAAAGTAAGATTTATAGAGGATAAAGTAAGAGCAGTAACTCCAGGACAAGGAGTAGTTTTCTATAATGAAGAGAAAAAAGTTTTAGGAAGTGGGTTTATAATTTAAGGATATACAGAGGTGGATTATGACAATCAATAGAGTAAAGTATTATTATTTTAGTCCTACGAATACGACTAAAAAAGTTGTAGAAAAGATAACTAGTGGGATAGGAAAAGATACAATAGAAGAAAATATTACTTTTATAGAGAAAAATAGTAAAGAGTATGTAAATGAAGAGGATACTCTTGTAATAGTAGGAGTTCCTGTCTATGGTGGTAGAGTTCCTCAAATAATATTGGAAACTTTAAGAGGAATAAAGGGAAGTGGATATGCTGTTCCTGTAGTAGTATATGGAAATAGAGCTTATGAAGATGCTCTTGTAGAGTTAGAGGATATATTAGAAAAAAATGGTTTTTCTATTTTAGCTGGAGGAGCTTTTATAGGTGAACATTCATATACTAGAAAAGTTGGAACTAATAGACCTGATAGTAGTGATTTAGATATAGCTTTTAATTTTGGAAAAAAAATAGCAGAAAAGCTAGAGAAAGAAGATTATTCTAAACCAATTCTTTTAGGTAATCGTCCATATAAACCAGATATGCCAGTAAGAGTATTTGCTCCTAGCTCTAATGATAGATGTATTTTATGTAAAAAATGTTGGAAAGTATGTCCAGTAGGAGCTATTGATAGTAATAATCCTAAAAATGTGGATATAGAAAAATGTATACACTGTTATGCTTGTATAAAAATTTGTAAATTTGAAGGAAGAGAGGTAATAAATAATCCTGTTCAACCTATAATAGAGATGTTAGAAAGCAAATTTAGAGAGAGAAAAGAGCCAGAACTATTTCTTTAAATAAAAAAAATAAGAGAAGAGATTACTATCTAAACTTAGAAGTTTGGAATAATAATTTCTTCTTTTTTATTTTATATTTTGAAAAAATTATATTAAATAATTTTAAAATAAAAATTAACTTTATTTGTTATAAAAGTACTATAAACAATTAAAAAGTTTATAAAAATTACTTTACAGGAAAAATAAAAAATAGTATAATAACAAAGAATGACTAAAAATGGAGGAAAGAAAGTATGAAAAAATTGATATTAAGTTTTTTATTAGCTTGTACTACTCTATCATTTTCTAATGAGATGAAAGAGTATGATGGAAAAGGAGGAGGGTTTTCTGGAGATATACAATTAAAAGTTGTAACAGATGGAGAGAAAATAGAAGATATAAAGTTAGTATCTGACAAAGAAACTTCTCATATTATCTCAAGAGCTTTTCCTATAATGAAAGAAAGAATTTTAAAAGCACAATCTCCAATAGTTGACAGTGTATCAGGAGCAACTTATACTTCAACAGGAATAAAAAGAGCAGTAGGACAAGCAATGAAAAAAGCTGGGAAAGATTTTGGAAGAATAAACTTTAAAACTTCAGCACCAGAGCAAGCAGTGGCATATTTAGAGCCTGTAAATACAGATTTAGTAATTATAGGTGGAGGACCAGCTGGACTAGCAGCAGCTATCTCAGCTAAGGAAGCTGGACTCAATAATATAATTTTAATTGAAAAAATGGATATTTTAAGTGGAAATGGTAAATATGATATGAACTTCTATGATTTAATAAACTCAGAAGCTCAAAGAAAAGCAGGAGTAGAGGACTCTGTTGAAAAATTAATAGCAGATAATAGTAATCCACTTGATACTCCAGAGCGTATAAGAGCTCAAGCAGAGGGAGCGTATGTGCTAGATAATTGGCTTAGAGGTATGGGAATAGAATTAAATTACTATTATGGAAGTAGAGGACATATGGCAGAAAAAGATGCCTACGCAGGAGCTCATATTCAAGATAAGATGGAGAAAAGAGTAAAAGAGTTAGGAATAGATGTTCGTACTGGGACAAAAGGACTTGACTTAATAATGAAAGATGGTAAGGTAGCAGGAGTAAAAGTACAAAATAAAAATAATTTCTATGATATAAACTCTAAGGCAGTTATTATAGCTACTGGAGGATTTTCAGCTAATAAAGAGCTGTTAAAGAGATATGTTCCTGGTTCAGAAGTTTTTCAAACATCTAACCAAATAGGAGCTACTGGAGATTTTATACCAGTATTTGAAAAAAATAATTTTAAAGTAGAAAACTTAGAAGTATTAAACATATTCCCATTTATTATCAGTAAAACAAGAGATTTAACAGGTGGGGGAGATGGATTCATTCTAGTTAATAAAGATGGAAAAAGATTTACAAGTGAAAGTATAACTTATGCTACTAGATTTGAAACAGCTCAAAAGATTTTAGCTCAAAAAGATTCTGCGGCTTTTTATATCTATGACCAAAGATTATATGATTCAAGTTATCGTTTACAAAAACATACAGCTTTAGGATATCATACAAAAGCCCAAACTTTAGATGAGTTGGCAGATAAATTAGGAATTGATAAAAATAATTTAAAAGTTACTGTGGAAGAGTTTAATAAAGCTGTAAGAGGAGAGAAGAAAGATGAATTTAGAGAGAAACCTACTAAATTTGAATTTGCTTCACAAGGACCTTATTATGGAGTACAAGTAGAATCAGCTGTACATATGACAAGAGGTGGAGTAGTAGCTGATGAAAAAACACAAGTAATAGATAATAATAATCAAGTAGTAGAGGGAGTATACGCTGCTGGAGAGGTAGCTAATAGTAACTCTGGAGCTTATAGTGCTGCTGTTATATTTGGACGTATTGCAGGACAAGAGGCTGCTAAATATATCAATAAATAAAAGTATAGGAGCTGATATAGAGAATTTCTCTATATCAGTTTTTATTTTTAATATATATAGCAAAATGTATAAAAAATATTAATTTTAATAGGAATTATTACAGAAATATATTAAAAAACTATACATTTATAAAAAAATAGTATATAATATTTATAATAAAAAAATTGAATCTATAAATTCTAAAATGATAAGGGGGAAATTCAATGTTTTTATCACCAGAAGAGAAACTATTAAGATTAAGAAAGAAATATAAAATAACTCAAGGGGAACTAGTAGGGGAAGATATAACAAGAGTTTTTTTAGGAATGATAGAGATTGGAAAGAGATCTCTGACAGAAAAGACTGCCAAATTATTATGTAAAAACTTTCATAAAATTTTTGAAGAGAGAGGAATAACAGATAGAATATCTTTAGCAGACTTAATGAAAACAAAAGAGAAGCAGGCTATAGAATTTCTAAATGAGATGTTAAAAAGTGAAATAAATATTAGTAATGAAAACTTATGGATAATAGAAGAAGCACTTTATGAACTTGAGCCTAAAGAGAGAAGTGAATTTTGTGAAAAACTTTATATTAGATTTAAAAATAGAGAAAGATATACGTTAGCTAGAGAATATCTTTTAAAATCTTTCCATGGAATAAGAAAGATAAAAAATCTGAAAGATAAATTACAGGATATGTTTTTTATCTGTGAAAATATAGGAGATTTTCAAGGAGCAATCTATACTTATAGAAAATTTTCATCTTGGTTACCAAAAGAAAAACTTACACCAGAAAATGAAAAATTAAAATATTCATATGCTAGAGCTTTAATAGAAATAAAAGAGTATGATGAAGCACTAGAGATTATAAACTATCTACATAAAAAAACTAAAAATGAAGATACATTATATATAGTTAGAAATTTATTAGCTAGAGTTTATAAAGAACAAAATAGGATAGAAGATGCTATAAAAGAGTACTCTTCTTTAGCAAAAGGAAAAGAATCACAAGAAAAAGTATTGGCTTATTGTGAGATTATAAAAATAGGTTTAGAACTATCTGATAAGGATTTAATAAAAAAATATTATGAAAAGTGTAAGAGTATTGTTTCAGAGTTTGTAGAAAGCACCTTAGAAACTTTTGATATTTTTTATATTTTAGCAAAGGGAGCAAAAGAACTAGGAAAAATAAAAGAAACAAAGGCTTATTATATGGAAGCTCTAGTTGTAGGTAGAGTATTAAAAAATTTAGAAAAAGAGAGAGTAGCTATAATAGGAGAACTATTCGAAGTTTTAGATAAGAGTGATTTTTACTCTGTACAAAGTATAGAAGTAGAGTATTTAGAACTTTTAAAAACAACTAAAGATTATCAAGGAGCTTTAAAAATACTAGATTATTATAGAAAATATCTCCCTAATGAACTTCCACAAAAATTTGACCTATTTTTAAAATAAAAGTAAAATAAAAAACTACACAAATTTTTAAAATCTGTGTAGTTTTTTATATTTAGTTATACGAAAAATTTATTAGCTACTTCTAAAAAGTTTTCTCTATTTTTTATAAATTCTTTGTATTCCATATTTTCTTTTTCTAATTTTTTAGCTAGCTCTCCAATAAAAGTAGGGATATCTCTCATAATTATAGTTCCAACTTTTTCTCCTAAAGCTGTTTCTCCCTCTTTTACAAGACCACCTACATATATATCAAATACATCTTCTAAGGCATCTCCAACTTTTTTCTTACCACCAACAAATCCTAAATCTGCAGCTTGATGTCTTCCACAAGAGTTATGACAACCAGAGATATGAACACTTGGTAACTTATCCTCTTTTATATTGTTATCAGACAGATAAGTTAAGATATTTTTTAACAAAGTTTGACTTTGCTCTATACCTAGTTGACAAGTAGGAACTCCAATACAACTTACACTTTGTCTAATTTTTGTTTGTCCATTGTAATTTTTTACTATCTCATTTAGTTTTTTTACTTGCTCTTCAGTAAGATTTCTTACATAGATATCTTCGTTCATACTTAATCTAGCTTCAGCATTCTTATTATTTTCTAAAAACTCTACTAAGTTTTTAAAATCTTGATGATAAAGTTGTCCATTTACTGGGTGTATTATTAGAGTATATAATCCATCTTGTCTTTGATGTAAAAGTGATGGTGTTTCAGCTAGAGAATGAGTATAAGTTTCTTGAGTTTTAGAAAGAGTTGCTTTTAAATTTAAAGTTAAGTCTTTTGAATTTTTAACTTCTTCTAGGTGTTTATCAAAAGCAGCTAAAAACTCCTCTCTTCCCATTCTTTTTGGAATATATCTAGTTCTAGCTTTAGCTTTATTATTATAATCTCCCTCATCTATAAATAGATTTACCATAGCTTCTACATAATAAAGTATCTCTTCAGGTTTTACTTTCTTTCCATATGGAATAGAGATTTCTGGATTATTTCCTAATCCACCAGCTATGTACATATCAAAATAAGCTTCTCCATTCTCAACTTTAGCTATAAATCCTAAGTCATTTATAGTAGAGTTTCCACCATCAGTTGAGCTAGATGACATTGAAATTTTTAATTTTCTAGGTAGGTGATATGTAGTTATTCTTTCCATTAAGTATTTACTAATTGCATTGGCAAATTCAGTAACATCAAAAGCTTCATTTTTTTCTACTCCAGACATAGGAGAAAGGCTTACATTTCTTGGGAAGTTTCCACCTCCACCACGAGTATAAAGTCCATTATCAAGAGCTTTCTCCATAATATCACAAACATCATCTATTGATAAATCATGTAGTTGTATAGCTTGTCTTGTAGTTATATGTAATTTTTCTATATTAAAATCTGTTAAGAATGATTCTGTTAATTTTAACTGATTAAGAGGTAGTAGCCCAGAGTTTGTACGAAGTCTTATCATAAACTTCTCTCCTCCTCTTTGTGCATAAACTCCCATTCCACCAGATATTTTTTTGAAATCTCCTACAGAAAGCTCTTTGTTGAAAAATTTATGCCCCTCTTCACGGAAAGTTTTTATCTCGTTTTTTAAAAGTTCATATTGATTTTGCATAGATATAACTCCTTTAAAATTTTTTATTATTATGATAGTATAATATATTTTTGTTAAAATTAAAAATAATGATTTCTTATTATATTATAAGAATATTCTATAATTGATAAAATTAGACAACTATAATAAAAAAGAAGAAAATTTATTTTATTACTCTAGAATAAATTTTCTTCTTATATTAAATATATTTTTAATTACTCTTGAACAGGTTTTTTAATAAATCCTAAGATTAAAGCTGTAATTACAGAACCAACTACTATAGCTACTAGATACATAATAGGATTAATTACAACAGGTAGTACAAATAATCCACCATGTGGAGCTGGTAATTGTACTCTAAAGAACATTGATAATCCTCCAGCAATTCCAGAACCAATTATACAAGCTGGAATTACTCTGATAGGGTCAGAAGCAGCAAATGGAATAGCACCTTCTGTGATGAATGATAATCCCATAATATAGCAAACTTTTCCAGCATCTCTCTCATCTTTAGTAAATTTATTTTTAAAGAAAGTAGTAGCTAGAGCTATTCCAAGAGGTGGAACCATTCCTCCAGCCATTACAGCAGCATGAGGATAATAGTTTCCAGCTGTTATCATAGCAATACCAAATGTGAAAGCGGCTTTATTAACAGGACCTCCCATATCAACTGCCATCATTCCAGCAACTAAAATTCCTAATAGAACTAAGTTTCCTGTTCCTAGTCCTTGTAAGAAGTTAGTAACTCCACTGTTAAGAGCAGCTATTGGATTGATAATAACTCCATACATTAAAGCACCAGTAATAAATATACCAAATAGAGGATATAATAAAACAGGTTTTAATCCTTCTAAACTATTAGGTAATTTAGCAAATAATTTTTTTAATAAAACTACAACATATCCTCCTAGGAATCCACCAATAAGTCCTCCTAAGAATCCGCCACCATTATTTAGAGAGATAAGTCCTCCTACCATAGCAGGAGCAAATCCTGGTCTATCAGCAATACTCATTCCAATAAATCCAGCCATAACAGGTATCATTAAGAAGAAAGCATTTCCTCCCCCAATATCACTAAGTAGTTTTGCTACAGGATGGAAAGATGGGTCATTAGGATTGCTAGCTTGAATACCAAACATGAATGATAGGGCTATTAAGATACCTCCTCCAACAACAAATGGTAACATATTTGATACCCCAGACATTAAGTGTTTATAGAATCCTGTTTTTTCTTTTTTAGCAGGAGTTTTTTCTCCGCTAGTAGTTACAGTGTAAATAGGAGCTGTTTGATTTAAAGCATTTTTTATAAGAGTTTCTGGATTTTTTATTCCCTCTTTAACAGGTACAATTTCTACATGTTTTCCAGCAAATCTCTCCATCTCTACATTTTTATCTGCTGCTACTATAATTCCTTTAGCTCTTTTAATCTCTTCAGCAGTTATCTCATTTTTTACACCAGTAGAACCATTAGTTTCTACTTTGATATTTACTCCCATCTCTTTAGCTTTTTTTATAAGAGCGTCAGCAGCCATATATGTATGAGCTATTCCAGTAGGACAAGCTGTTACAGCTAAAACTTCTGGGAATTCATCTGATACTTCCTCTTCTTTTTTCTCTTCCTCTTTTATATCTGAAGTAAGAATATCTATTACCTCTTGTTCAGTTTTAACCTCTAATAATTTTTCTCTTATCTCATCATCTAATAACATAGTTGTTAGTTTTGATAAAATTTCTATATGAGTGTCTGATGCATTAGCTGGAGCAGCTATCATAAAAAATAGTTTTGATGGTTCTCCATCTAAAGATTCATAATCTACTCCATTTTTTGATAATCCAAAAGCTATACTAGGTATTTTTACAGCAGAAGTTTTAGCATGAGGTATAGCAATTCCCTCTTCTAATCCAGTAGAGCTTTGAGCTTCCCTTGCTAAAATAGCTTTTTTATACTCTTCTTTATCATTTAATTTTCCACCTTGATAAAGAATTTCTACCATTTCATCAATGATTTCTTGTTTAGTTTGACCTTTTAAGTTTAAATTGATACACTCAAGTGTAAGTAAATTTGTTATCATTTGAGCCTCCCTTAATATTTTTTTATCTCTATTTTATTTAATAAACTATTCATTCCTTCAAAAGTTGTAAGTCCTTCAGAAAAGGCTGTTGAACTTCCAGAAGCTATACCATATTTGTAACTATCTTCAAGAGTCATTCCCTTTGCTATTCCGTATACAACTCCAGCCACCATAGAATCTCCAGCACCAACTGAGCTAATAAGCTTACCTTGTGGAGCATTTCCTATATATACCTCTTTTTCTGTAATTAATATAGAACCATCTTTTCCTAAAGAGATTAATACATTTTTGCTTCCTAAAGCTTGTAAATCTTTTCCAGCTTGTATAATTTCCTCTATATTGTTTAATTTCCTATTAAAAAACTCTTCCAATTCATGATTATTTGGTTTTGTTAAAAATACTTCCTCTTTTAATCCTTCTACAAAAGGTAATCCCCTAGTATCTAATATAACTTTACAATCTTTTGGTAAAAGTTTTATAATATCAGCATAAATACTTTTAGAAATAGAATTAGGTACACTTCCTGATAATATTACTACATCATCTTTTTTTATTTCTTCAAATTTTTTTAATAATTCCTCTACATTTTCTTTAGAAATAGTAGGAGATTTTCCAGCTATCTCTGTTTCAGAGTCTTTAGTTTTTAATTTAATATTTATTCTAGTATTTTCTTGAAGTTCTATAAAATCACTTTCTATTTCATATTCATTTAAGTGTTTTTTAATATAATCCCCTGTAAATCCTCCAACAAATCCTAGAGCTTTACTTTCAACAGAGAAATTTTTTAAAACTTTAGAAACATTTATTCCTTTTCCACCTGGTAAAGTATACCCTTCTTCCAATGAATTAAGGCTTCCTAGTTGAAAATTTTCCATGCTCATATAGTAATCTATAGCAGGATTAAGTGTAAGTGTATATATCATTTTTCCCTCCTAAAATTATTTTATTTTAAATTCCTTTGGAATCTCTCCCTCTGTTAGAAGAGTTCCATCTTCTAGAGTAGCAAAGACTACGAAAGATTTTTTTCCAAATTTAGATGAATCACATAGGAAATAAACCTCATTAGCCCTACTGATAGCTTCACTTTTTATCATAGCTTCCTTAGTATCTGGAGTGGAATACCCTTCGCTAGTTACTCCATTAGCTCCTATAAAAGCTATATCTATATTGTAACCCCTTAAAGAAGTTACAGCACCTATTCCTACAGTGGCTCCAGTAGTAAATTTAGCTTCACCACCAAGAAGATAAGTTTCTATTCCATATCTATTTAACTCTTCTAAATAAGAGATACCATTAGTTACAACTTTAATATTTTCTTTATCTTCAAGATATTTAATTAGAATTTCCGTTGTACTTCCAGCGTCAAGATATATGATATCTCCATCTTTTATATATTCGCTAGCAATTTTAGCAATTTTTTCTTTAGCTTTAGAGTGAATAGTTTTTTTAGAAATTATATCCTCTTCAGAAGGTGTATTCAAAATAGCACCACCATGTACTCTTTTTATTTTTCCTTTTTTTTCAAGAGTATTTAAATCTCTACGAATTGTAGCTTCAGAAACATTCAATTTTTCCATCAGCTCTTGAACTTTTATATTTTTATTTTCATTTAAAAGTTTGAGTATTATGTCAAATCTACGAACATTCATAACATTATCACCTCTATATCTTCAATATAAATATAGCATAATTTTTTATAAAAATCAATCATTTTCTTTCAAAACAATCAAAACCAATCATTTATATTTAAAAAAATATTTTTAAAAAAATAAAAAATAAAAATATTTAAATCTTTATTCTTGACTTTAATCTTTTTATATGATAATGTATATTTGTAATATATATCTTAGGAGGATTTTAAATGAGACAAGAAGCAACAATCAACAGAAATAGTATCACAGTAAACTTTACAGTAAAATATTGTAACAACGCAGAGTCATTATTAGATAGTGATGGATTTAAAAGAGTTTTAACAGCTTTTATTGAAAAAATTGAGAAAAAAGAGGCACCAATATATGTATATATAAAAGATTGTTGTGGAAAAAACTCAAACTTAGTTCAAGAAATTACAAAATTCTTTAAACTTCTTATTGTACTAGAAGGAGAAGAGATAGCAAAATTAGATGAGAAATATGCTAAATTATTAGAAGATAGAAATACATTAGTAGAATTCATTGAAGGACTTTATACTTATTGGAGAAAGTATGAAAGATATGCAATAGTAAGGAATAGTAAAAAAGGAGAAGGGCTTCAAAATGTTAACTTTATTGAAGCTATAAATAATTTTAAAAATTTAATTCTTAGTACATATAGACAAATAGAAGAAACAGTAATGGGATATAAGCATAGAGTATATAGACAGCTTAGTGCTGGTATTAATGCTGGAATTATATTAAATGATATGAATAGAAATTGTCCTGCTGAGTACTCTTTTTTAGAGAGAGTTCCTTTTATAGAAACAATTATTTTACAACCACCATTTATAACTTATCCTAAAAGAAATACTAGAACAGGAATTTTCCAAGAGGTTTTTGAAAATCCTTTAAAAGATGTATGTATAAATGAGGAAAACTGGTTCTGTTATCCAGCAAAAGTTGGTGAATCATTAGCTTTTATCTATTTTAATAGATTTTTTATGTCACAAGGAATAGCTCTATGTAACTTATTTGAGTTAGCAAGAGAGGAAGAATATAAAAATAGAAAACCAGATATTATCTATGTATATGGAGTAAAAGATTATGATACTGAGATGAAAACAGTTTTCTATGATGATAAAGAGAATAATATGATAGTAGGATATGCTAATTATGGAGAGGATATTGATTACTTTGGATATATGAAAAAGATGATTTTAACTCTTCATAATTTAAGAATGATACAAAAAGGTGGATTGCCAATACATGGAGCTATGGTAAATATCATTATGAAAAATGGTAAAAAATACAATATAATTATTATGGGAGATAGTGGTGCTGGTAAATCAGAGAGCTTGGAAGCTTTTAGAAACTTAAGTGAACAGTATGTAAAAGATATGAAGGTAATCTTTGATGATATGGGAACACTTCTTTTAAATCCAAAAGGTGGAGCTCCATTAGGAGTAGGAACAGAGATAGGAGCTTTTGTCAGACTAGATGACCTAGACACAGGATATGCTTATAAAGAGATAGATAGAAGTATATTTATGAATCCAGATAAGAAAAACTCAAGAATTATTATTCCAATAGCTTCATATAATGATATAATGAAAGGTTATCCAGTAGATTTCTTCTTCTATGCTAATAACTATGATAAGGCTGAAAATGATGAGTTAGAGTTTTTCTCTAATCCAAGTGAAGCTATCGAGATATTTAAAGCAGGTAGAAGAATGGCTAAGGGAACTACAAGTGAAGTAGGAATTGTTGATTCATATTTTGCTAACCCATTTGGACCAGTACAAAAACAAAAAGAAACAGATGTATTAATAGATAGATTCTTTAAAGAGATGTTTACTAAGGGAGTAAAGGTAGGACAAATAAAAACTCAACTTGGTATAAAAGGAATGGAAAAAGAGGGACCTATGAAGGCTGCTCAAAAACTATTTGAATTAATTAAAGATTAAAAATAAAAAAGGGGCTGTTGCAATTTAAGAATTTGCAACAGCTCCTTTTAAAATTAAATTATTTTGTGAAAAATTTTAGAGTTTTTCCATTTCCTGTTAAAGTAATAGTTTTATCTCCAATTGTTATAGAAGTCATTTCAGCTAGAGCTTTTAAATAATTTGATTCCTCTTCCATTTTATTTTGAGGTCCTGCCATCATAGTAGAAGCTACATTTTCGATAGTGATATTATTTCCTTGAACTTTAACAGCACCAAAATATCTATTTACTCCAGAGAATCCATAAATTTTAGTATTATCAAATGTAATAGTTATATCAGAATTTTCAAGAGTATATTCTACTCCACTGATTGAATTAATATTTAACATAGTTTGAGCTGTTTGAGTTACATTGTTAACTTTTTCAGCTGTTTCACTTGTTTTTTCCAAAGCTGTACATCCTCCTAATAATGCTCCTGCTAATGTTAATATAATTAATGACTTTTTCATAATATTATCTCCTTTTACTCTGTGATATAGTCTTAATAGCTTTATTTTAGCATATTTAACAAAAACTATCAACTTTATTTTAACTTTTTAAATACAGGATTTAGTTTGTCAAAACCACAAATATATTTTACACCAATACTTTTTAAAAATTCATATACAATATCAAAATCCATAGTTATATACTCTTTTATATGGGAATCAGAACCTATTGTAATAATTTCTCCACCTAACTCAAAATATCTTTTCACTACATCAGTACAAGGATAAAATCTATCCTCTTTGTATCTATAACCAGAAGTATTTATCTCTATACCCTTACCTTTTGAAATTAAAGTTTTTAAAATTTCATCAATTAAATCTTGATTTTTTTTATATTCTAATCCTCTGTATTCATTACCACCATATCTAGTAACAAAATCCATATGTCCATAAACAGAGAATTTATCATATTTTTTTACATTTTCTAAGACAGTTTCAAAATAATATTTTTGTAACTGCTCTTTATTTCTAGTTTTTTGCAACTCTCCCCAAGCTAAATCATATCTATTTATAGCGTGAGTAGAAGCGATAATAAAATCAAAAGGATATTTTTTTACTTGCTCTTCTAAATAATCTTTAGTATGTGGTTGTACTCCTACCTCTACTCCTAATTTTATATTTAATTTCCCCTTATATTTATCTTGATATTCTAAAATTTTACTAGTATATTTATCTAAATTTAAAATCCACTTATCTGTCATTCCCTCTATATCATACTCTAAATGGTCAGTGATAGCAATCTCTTCTAAACCTAAAGATATTGCTTTTTCAAAAATTTCTACTAAATCTTGGCTAGAATCACCAGAAAATTCACTATGAATATGATAATCATTTATAAACATCTCTCTCACCTCAAAATTATTTTTTATACTATGTTGATATTTTATCATATTTTTCTAATTAATAGTATAACTTGTTGAAAAAACATTATAAATATCTTGATTTTTAGTTGAAAAAGTTATAAAATCATAAAGTTAAGAAAAAATTTTTAGGAGGGGAAAATTTATGAAATTTTTACCAATAGCTTTACTTTTTATTTCAAATATTTTTATGTCTTTTGCTTGGTATGGACACTTAAAAAATACTCATAGTGCTCTATGGTTTGCAATTGTTAGTAGCTGGGGAATAGCTTTCTTTGAATATTGTTTCTCTATTCCAGCTAATAGAATAGGTTCTCAATTTTTTACTGTGGCACAACTTAAGATTATTCAAGAGGTTATTACTCTTGTAGTTTTTTCTGGATTCTCTGTTCTTTATCTTAAACAAGAGTTTAAATTAAATTATATATACGCTTTCCTTTGCTTAATAGGAGCAGTATATTTTATGTTCAAAAAATAATTTGAATTGTAGAAAAGCTTATTTTATAAGTATTAATAAGAGATTTTTATTTAGAATAGTTCTAATAAAAAAAGTAAGAGGAGATTACTTCCCTCTTACTTTTTTCATATAGTCTCTTTTAATTTCTAAAAACTCCTCTATATCATTTAAAAATTGAAATAACATAGCTCTACTTTCAAATTCAACTCTTGTTTTAGGCAAAGGCATACTTTCGAATACGCCTCTAACTCTTTCCAATTCTATAAGAACCTCTTGATAGAGTTTATCCACTCCAATAGAGTCAGAAACTTTTCTAGTAAATTCAGAAATAATATGTGTGTGTTCACTACTTATATAGAATCTATAGAAGTGATTTCTCATTCTTAGCATAACTTTATATTGATTTCTTTTCATTTGAAAAAACTCCACTTCTTCTCTTGAGCTAGAAAAGATATCATTATTATACTCTTTAAAAGCAATATCTCTAGCTGTATCCAATTCTTTTTTTAACTCTTTAAATAGAGTTTCTTCATCTACAAAAACAGAACCAGTTATTAATACATCTCCAAAATAATTAAAGAGAGTTTTCATAAGTGTATCAATGTTTTTCTTTTTCTCTCTTAATTCTTTTTTCATATCAGGCATATATGAATTTAGAACTAGAGCAACAACTATTCCAAGAAGAAGAATATATATTTCATTTTTAACTATATCTAAAGATACAGTACCTAAACTTAAAATATGTGTAGCTAAAACAACAGTAGCTAAAAAACCTTGAAATAAATTAAATTTCAGACATACAGGCATAAATATTAAAACAAATATACCAAAGATAAAAGGTGTATATCCAAAACATTCAAAGGATATAACTGCTATAAAAAGTCCAACTAAGGAAGCGATAAATCTTTCTAAAGCAATTTTTAAAGACTCTTTTTTAGTAGCTTGAATACTAATAATAGTAACTATTCCAGCTGTAACTCCAAATTTTATTCCTAATAAATCTGCTAAATAGATAGATATAAAAGTTCCAATAGCTGTTTTAATAACTTTATGGTCTATATATTTCATAATTTCCTCCTAAGTAAGTGCTTAATGTTATTCTAGTATGAGTTTCAATTTAATTTTACCATATTTAGATCTATAAATCTATTAAATTAAAAAGTAAAAAAAGAGGAGTTGCTTTATTATGACAACCCCTCTTAAATTATAGTTTTTTATTAATTTTCTGACATTACGTTTTTACCAGCAATTCTACCAAATACAGTAATATCAGCTATAGCGTCACTTCCTAAACGGTTAGTTCCATGGATATCTCCTGTAACTTCTCCAGCTCCATATAATCCTTTGATAACATTTCCATTTGTATCAATAACTCTAGCTTTTTCATCAATTTTAATTCCACCCATAGTATGATGTACAGCTGGTACAGCTTTCATAATATAGAAAGGACCTTGCATTTCAAATGGAGTTAATTTTCCTCTCTTATTAAATTCTAAATCTTTTCCATTTTTAGCATACTCATTATATTTTTTTACTGTATTTTCTAATTCTTTGCTATCTATTCCAAAGAAATTAGCAGCTTCCTCTATTGTATCGGCCTTAACTAAAAGCTTATTATTAAATAAGTATTCTACTTCTTTAGCATGATGTTTAGCTACTCCACTTAATTCTACTTGAGCTTCGTCACAGAATTGATATGCTACACTTCCAGTTTGCTCTTTGATAGCCATAGAGATAACGTCTCTTCTCTCTAATTCTTCAACAAAACGTTTTCCCTCTTGGTTGACAAGGATACTTCCACCAGCAAGTCTAACGTCACCAAAATATAATAAAGCTCCACTTATAGGGTCACAAGTAGGATAAGTTTGAATAAACTCCATATCTTCTAGTTTAGCTCCAACTTTTTCAGCCATAACTATTCCATCTCCAGTAATACCTACAGTGTTAGTAGATAAGATATTTTCATCTACATCTTTATTATATTTTATTCTCATTTCAACATTAGAACCAAATCCACCACTAGCAATAATTACACCTTTATCAGCTAAGAAAGTGTAATCAGTTGTAGAGCTTTTTGCTTTTACTCCTACTATTCTATCATTTTTCATTATAAGTTCAGTAGCAGGAGTTTCATAATAGATTTCTATTCCTAACTCATCAGCTTTAGCTAAAAGTTTTTTAATCATTTCTACTCCAGTGGCATCTTTTGGTACTAAACTTCTTTCAACAGAGTGTCCACCAAAGAATAATTGTCTGTCTTCAAATTCCATTCCAATAAAATCTTTTAACCATTCAGCATCTTTTAGTGCATTATCAGCTAAAACTCTTATAAGTTTTGGATTTCCTTCGTTATCTCCACCTTTTAATATATCATTATAAAAAGTATCTGGACTATCTTTAATACCTTGTTTCTTTTGAATCCAGTTATTAGGAGCTGCATACTCTCCTCCTGAAATTAAGGTATTTCCTCCAGCAAAAGCCATTTTTTCTAATACAACTACTTTTTCAGCACCGTTTAATTTAGCTTCAATAGCAGAAACAAGTCCAGCTCCACCAGCACCTATAACTACTACATTCTCTTTTAATTCTTTTTTCTTTAATGTTCTAACTTCTTCAGTTTTTATTTTTCTATTTAGTTCTTTTGCATCAACACCAGAAGATTTTAAAGCATTTCTTATAGCCATTTGAGCAGCTTTAGAAGTTCCAGTAGCTCCAGCAACTCCATCTACCCTAGTACTTTGATATTTTAAAACATTTTCAGCTACTCTTTTTATTGCTGAATCTGAAAGAATTGGAGTATCTCCATTTTCTAAAATTCTTATCTCTTTAATTTTATCAGAAGAAACCTTTACCTCTACTTTAATATCTCCACGATATCCTTTAGCCTCTCCAGCATAAGTTCCCTCTTTAAAACTCATTCCATAAGCACTAAGAGTTAAAGCAAAAATACCTAAAATAATTTTATTTCTTTCCATATTCCACCTCTATTTTATATAAATATATCTTAAATTTATTATACTATATTTTATAAAAAGTTGCAATAATATGACAAAGTATATTGAAATAAACTATTTTCTTAACTCTTCTATTTCATCGAAATATTTAGGCATTTTTTCACCAAGTCTTCTAGCACCAGTTTCAGTGATTAAGAAATCTCCCTCATATCTCATACCACCAAAATCTAGATATTTTTCAATCTCTTCATAATTTAAGAACTCAGTAAATTTTCCAGCCTCTTTCCATCTTTTAACAAGCTCTGGAATAAAATATATTCCTGGCTCAACAGTGAATACATATCCTGGTTTTAATTTTCTAGCAAGTCTTAGAGATTTTAGACCAAATTGCATATCTCTAGCAAATTCATCATATCCTACATAATTTTCACCAAGAGCTTCCATATCATGTACATCAAGACCTAACATATGTCCTAATCCGTGAGGGAAGAATATAGCATGAGCCCCAGCTTTTACAGCTTCGTTAATATCTCCCTTCATTAATCCTCTTTTTTTCATTCCTTTGGCAAGAACTTTACAAACTTCTAAGTGTACCTCTTTATATGTAATCTCTGGTTTTATTAACTCTTCAGCTTTTTCAAACATTTCAATAAGTAGAGAGTAGATATCTCTTTGTCTATCAGAGAATTTTGAAGATATAGGGAAAGAAGTAGTCATATCTCCACAATAACCACTTTCACTTCTAGCTCCAGCATCTAATACAACTATATCTCCCTCTTGTAGAGTATTTCCGTGGTAATGGTTATGTAAAGTTTCTCCATTTCTTGAAAAAATAGTATGGAAAGATGTAGAAGCGTTATATTTTGTAGCAATAGCTTCTAAAGCGGATACTACTTCAAACTCTTTCATTCCTGGTTTTGCTACTCTCATTGCTTCTAGGTGCATCTCTCTAGTTATATTTACTGCTTTTTCTATCTCTTCTATCTCTAATTGAGATTTTATATTTCTTTGTTCTACGACAGCTTTTATAAGTTTTTCAGATATATTTTCTTCAAAGTTAAATGGATTTAATTTGAAAGCTTTACTTAATTGTATAACAGTTTCAGCTCTATATTGTGGTAAAAATAGTAACTCTCTTTTCTCAGTGATAAGATTATTAGCAAAATTTTCAAACTCTGTCATTTCAATAAAATTACTTACTCCAGCATCTTGAGCAAAAGATTTTAATAATTTTTGTTCTCCCATCCAAACAATGTCATCAAGAGTAAAATCAGTTCCGAATATATATTCCTGATTGTTATCTATATCTATAACCCCAATAAGATTTGGAACATTCATACCAAAATAATAAAGAAATGTAGAATCTTGTTCAAAATGGTAATCGTTACCTCTGTAATTTCTAGGAGATTCCTGATTTCCTGGGAATACAACAACACCATTTTTTAAACTCTCTTTTAATTTTTCTCTTCTTTCTATATAGATTTTTTTGTCAAACATAGGCTAACCTCCTCTAATATATAACTTAATATTATTATAACAAAAACTCATAGAAAAGAAAAATCTTTTTTATTTTTATAAATATTTGCTATAAAAAAGTTTACAAAAAATAGTTTGATATAAAACTAAATTTATGATAAACTAATAGTAGGGTGATGTAATGGAAACTTTAGAGATAAGAAATACACTTTTTAGTTATATAAGTCGAGCTCATCATCGAGGAGCTAGTTATATAGATGTATTGTTACGAGAGAAGGGGATAAAAGATTTAGCTTATTCTCATGTTAGGATTATAATTATCTTAAGTGTTTATAAAAGACTTTCTATGAAAGAGATTAGTGAGCTAATAAGTAAGGATAAATCAACAGTTACAAGTTTGGTAAATAAATTAGAAAAAATAGGATATGTAAGAAAAGTTGCATGTGAAAATGACAAAAGAATAGTTTTTTTAGAGTTAGAAGATAAAGCAGAAGAGATAGTAGAAACTGTACTTCAAGTGGCTAAACTCTTTCATCAAAAAGTAGAGAGTATATTGACTAAAGAGGAGATAGAAACTCTATTTTTTTTAATGGAAAAATTAATTAAAAATTTTTAAAATATTTTAAGGAGTGATTAAATGGAAAAAAAACATCAACTTATGGGGACTGAAAAAATTACAAAGCTTTTGATTCAGTTTTCTCTACCTGCAATAATAGGTATGTTAGTTAATGCCTTATACAATATTGTAGATAGAATTTATATTGGAAATATTGAAAAAGTAGGGCATATAGCAATAGCAGGAGTGGGAATAGTTTTCCCTATTGTAATATTTGTATTTGGTTTTTCTATATTGATTGGTCTTGGTTCTGCTACTAATGCCTCTTTAAACTTAGGAAGAAAGAAAAAAGAGGAAGCAGAGAGATTTTTAGGAACAGCTATATTTTTTGGATTTATTGTTTCATTGGTTCTAATGGTTCTTGTTTTATGGAAATTAGAGTGGTTAGTTAGTATTTTAGGTGGAAGTGATAAAACAGGTATATATGCCGCTCAATACTTAAAAATTCTAGCTTTTGGTTTTCCAGCGGCTGTTGTTGGATATGTAGCTAACGCTTCTATTCGTTCAGATGGAAATCCCAAAATGGCAATGGCAACTCTACTTATAGGAGCAATTACTAATATAGTATTAGACCCTATATTTATATTCTATTTAAAAATGGGAGTAAGAGGGGCAGCTTGGGCTACTATTATATCTCAATATGTTTCAGGAATTTGGGCTATATATTATTTTACTTCAAAATTTAGTGGAATGAAATTATATGTTAAAAATCTAAAATTAAACTTTGGAAAAATAAAAAGTATAGCTTCTTTAGGAAGTGCTCCTTTTGCAATACAGATGGGAGCTAGTATAGTAAACTATACTTATAATAGCACATTGAAAATCTATGGTGGAGATGCGGGAATAGGAGCAATGGCAATAGTTCAAGCTGTAATTACTTTTATCTCTATGCCAATTTTTGGAATAAACCAAGGATTACAACCAATTTTAGGTTATAACTATGGAGCTAGATTATATCCAAGAGTTAAAGAGGCTCTTTTTAAAGCTATATTTGCTGCTACAGTTTTATGTGTAATAGATTTTCTAGCAATTCAATTTTTATCAAAATATTTTATTAATATTTTCACACAAGAGAAAGAGTTGGTAAGAATAGCTTCAGTTGGGCTTAAAGTACAAACTTTTATGTTGCCAATAGTTGGATTCCAAATAATAGCTTCTATCTATTTCCAAGCTATTGGAAAACCTAAGATGAGTTTCTTTATGAGTCTTACTAGACAGATTATAGTTCTTATCCCTTGTATTTTAATAATGTCAAAGTTATTTGGAGTAAAGGGAATCTGGTTTGCTGGACCAACAGCTGACTTTATAGCAACTGTTCTTACATTTATATTTATAAAGATGGAGTTAAAACACCTTAAAGAGTTAGAAGAGGGCATGAAAAAAGAAAATATATAAATAGTTGAAAAAAAATGATAAAAGTTTTACAATAGAGTTATCATACATATGGGGGGAATACAATGATTAACAGATTTTTAAAATATGTAAAGATTGCAACTGATTCAAATCCAGAAAATCTTCAATGTCCAAGTAGTGATATACAATGGGATTTAGCAAAAGTCATAGTAGAGGATTTAAAAGAGTTAGGTTTAGAAGATATCTCTTTAGATGAAAATTGTTATATTATGGCAACTCTTCCAGCTAATTGTACTGAAGAGATTCCATCAATAGGATTTATAGCTCATATGGATACAGCACCTACTTATAATGGAATAGGAGTTAATCCAAGAATTGTAAAATATGAAGGTGGAGATATTGTTTTAAATAAGGAATTAAATATTATTTTATCTCCAAAAGATTTTTCACATATGAATAATTACATAGGGCAAGATTTAATAGTTACAGATGGAAAAACACTATTAGGTGCAGATGATAAAGCTGGTATTGTAGAGATAATTGAAGCTATAAAATATTTAAAAGAACATCCAGAGATAAAACATGGAGAGATAAAAATAGGATTTACACCAGATGAGGAGATAGGAAGAGGAGCTAACTTCTTTGATATAGAAAAATTTAATTGTAAATTTGCTTATACAGTAGATGGTGGGGAGCTAGGAGAGTTAGAGTATGAAAACTTTAATGCTGCCTCAGCTGTAATCAAAATAAAAGGAAGAGATATACACCCTGGAACAGCAAAAAATAGTATGATTAATTCTATAATGATAGCTATGGAATTAAACTCTATGTTACCACCAGAGCAAAGACCTGAACACACAGAAAATTATGAGGGATTTTTCTTATTAAATGATATGAAGGGAACTGTTGAGGATACAACAATGAACTATATCATAAGAGACCACTCAATGAAAAAATTTAATGAGAAAAAGAATCTTATAAAAGCTGCTGTAATGTATCTTCAATTAAAATATAAAGATGCTTGTATAGAGATAGAAGTAAAAGATAGCTATTATAATATGAGAGAAAAAATTGAGCCAGTAATGTATGTAATTGATTTAGCTAAAAAATCAATGGAGGAATTAGGAATAGAGCCTCATATTAGACCTATAAGAGGTGGAACTGATGGAGCTAGACTTTCATATAAAGGGCTTCCATGTCCAAATCTATTTACAGGGGGACATAACTTCCACGGAAAATTTGAATATATTTCTGTTCAATCAATGGAAAAAGCAAGGGACTTAATTGTAAAAATTATAGAAAATACAGCAAAATTATAAAAATAATATAATATATACAAAGAGGAAAAGTTTTGTTCAAATTATGTGATAGTAATAACAAAAAAATTTCCTCTTTATTTTTTTAAAAAACTTTAATTTATAATAGTTTGTAATCTTTAAATGGAAAAAATTAAATTTTATGTTATAAAAAATGGTTGAATTATTGTATAATCTATGATATATTAGAAATAAATGAGCATGCTTAAATTTTTAAAAAATATCAAAAAAATTTAAAAGTGTGTTTTAAGTGCAAAAAGCAAAATTACAATATTAAAAGTATTTGAAAATAAATAGTTTATAACTAATATCTCATATATCCCTGTAATATGGTCAGGAGTTTCTACGGGTTGCCACTATAACAAGCCGCTATGAGTAAAAAATGAATTTGAATAATTTTTATTCAAATTTATTTCACTTATTTTGCTCCTAACTAAATTTAAAAGAGATATAAAGTTTTAGGAGGAAAAGTGAAAAAAATTTTGTCTTTGATTATCAAAGTAACAAATACTATCTAAAAAATCCTTTCTAAAATCATTATATTGTATCTGTAGGTATGAGAAATTACAGACATATATTTTTAACTTATCAAATCACTTTATTTATCATACAGGATAAAAATTACTCTATTAATCCTATTATCATTTAATCAATTAGAACAAATAATTTGCTTGAAAAATAAGATATAATTTAAGTTATTCAGTGTAGTTATAAAAATTATAAATATAAAAATTATAAATATTAGGAGGTCAGCTTTGTTTAGTTTTAAGAATTATTTAGCTGTTACATCATTAGAGGAAGCTTATAATGAATTGTTAAAAAACAAAAAAAATATCATATTAGGAGGGACTTCTTATTTAAGAATGGGGAATGTTGCCTACAATACGGCTATTGACTTATCAAATCTTTCTCTTAATTACATCAGAGAAGAGGGAGAATATGTTCATATTGGGGCAATGACTAGTTTTAGAGATTTAGAAACTAATAAAATTACTCAAAATATATTTGATGGAATTTTAGATAAATGTGTAAGAGGAATAATAGGAGTACAATTTAGAACTAATGTTACAGTAGGAGCTACTGTATTCTCTAAATATGGATTTTCAGATTTAATTCCTACTTTACTTGCTATGGGAGCTACAGTTGTACTTTATAATGGTGGTGAAATTTCATTAGAGGACTACTTAAAAGAAGAGGGACTTAGAAGAGATATTTTAGTAGAAGTAAAAGTGAAAAAATCTGGAAGAGGAGCTTTCCAAAGTATTAGAAAAAGTAAAACAGATTATGCTATAACTAATGCTTGTGTAACTAAGACAGAAGCTGGAATAAGAGTTGCTATTGGAGTAAGACCAGGAAAAGCTGTGCTATCTTATAAAGCAATGGAAATTTTAAACAACAATGAGATAACTGATGAGATTATAGATAAAGCTTGTGAGGCTATGAGTGAAGAGGTTACTTTTGGAAGTAATATGAGAGGAACAGGAGAGTATAGAAGAGCTGTTTCTAAAAACTTATTAAAAAGAGCAATCAAGGAGGTATTATAAGTGCTTTTAACTCTTAATGTAAACGGAAGAAAAAGAGAGATAGTGATCTCTGCTGATGAATATTTATTAGATGTATTAAGAAAATTAGGATATTTAAGTGTAAAAAGAGGTTGTGATACTGGTTCTTGTGGTCTTTGTACAGTTCTTGTAGATGATAAACCTGTATTATCTTGTAGTACACTAGCTGTAAGAGCTCAAGGGAAAAATGTAACAACTATTGAAGGGTATCAAAGAGAAGCTGAAAGATTTGCTGAGTTTATGGCAGCTGAAGGAGCAGAGCAATGTGGATTCTGTGCACCTGGATTCACTTTGACAGTACTTGCTCTTATGAAAGAGTATGAAAATCCTACTGATGAAGAGATACTTCACTATTTAAATGGAAATCTTTGTAGATGTAGTGGATATGTTTCACAACTTAGAGCTATAAAAAACTTTATGGAGGCTGAGAAAAAATAATGAAATTTGTAAATAAAGAGATGAAAAAAGTAGATGGAATAGGATTAATAACTGGAAAACCATTCTACACAGATGACTTAGTTGCAAATCAAGAGTATTTAATAATTAAACTTTTAAGATCGCCTCATGCCTATGCTAGAATAAAAAATATAGATACTACAATAGCTGAAAAAGTACCTGGAATAGAAGCTATATATACATATAAAGATGTACCTCAAACTATGTTTACATTAGCTGGACAATCTTATCCAGAGCCATCTCCATATGATAGAAAAATATTAGATGAGTATGTAAGATATGTAGGAGATCCAGTTGCTATAGTTGCTGGAGTAGATGAACAAACTGTTGAGAAAGCCATGAAACTTATAAAAGTTGAGTATGAAGTTTTAGAGGCAGTAGTAGATTATGAAAAAGCACTAGACTCTTCTATATTAGTTCATAGAGAAAAAGCTCATACAAACTATGACAATATAGGTTATGATAATACAAGAAACTTAGCATCTTCTTATTTACAAGTAAAAGGAGATGTAGATAAAGGATTTGAAGAGAGTGATGTAATATTAGAAAATACATATTATACTCAACCACAAATCCATGCTATGATGGAAACTTATAGATCAGCAGCATATTTTGATGTATATGGAAGACTTACTGTAATATCTTCTACACAGATTCCTTTCCATGTAAGAAGACATTTAGCTAGAGCTCTAGAGTATCCTAGTAGTAAAATAAGAGTAATTAAACCAAAATTAGGTGGAGGATTTGGAGGAAAACAAACTTCTGTTTGTGAAATATACCCAGCTTTTGTTACATTAAAAACTGGAAAACCATCTAAAATAATCTATACAAGAAAGGAAACTCAAGCATATTCTAATACTAGACATGCTATGAGACTTACTGTAAAAATTGGTTCAGATAAAGAGGGAAATATTAAAGCTATTGATATAAATGTATTATCAAATACAGGAGCATATGGAGAACATGCTCCAACAGTTACAGCTCTAGTTGTGTATAAAACATTCCCATTATATGCTAAGATACCAATGAGATGTAAAGCTGATATAGTTTACTCAAATACAATGGTAGGAGGAGCTTTCAGAGGATATGGAGCTACTCAAGGAACATTTGCTGTGGAATCAGCTGTAAATGAGTTAGCACACAAATTAGGATTAGACCCTACTGAAGTAAGAATGAAAAACTTAGTAGACCAATCTGAAACTGTAAGTGGAGATATCAAAAAGTGTATAGAGATAGGAAAAGAAGCTTTCAATTGGAAAAATAGAGAAGTAGTAGATATGGGTAATGGAAAAGTGAGAGCCTCTGGAATGGCGGTAACTATGCAAGGTTCTGGAATAGCTGGAGTAGATACAGGTTCTGCTACAGTAAAATTCCATGACAGTGGAGATTTCACTGTGATGTTAGGAGTTACTGACATGGGACAAGGTTGTGATACTGTTCTAACTCAAATGGCTGCTGAAGTTTTAGAAGTGCCAATGGAGAAAATAATAGTTAATACAGCAGATACAGATACATCACCATATGATCCAGGAGCATATGCATCAAGTGGAACTTATGTAACAGGAAACGCTGTAATCATAGCTTGTGAAAAAATGAAAAAAGAGATAGTTAAGGCTGCAGCTAAATTAATGAATAAAGCTGAAGATGAAGTAGAATATAAGGGAGAGTATGTTGAAGCAAAAGATGGAACTATTCTTACACTAAAAGAGATAGGAATTAGAAGTGTATCTTTTGAAGGACAAAATCAAATTACAACTACAGGAACTTGGGGAGGACAAACTTCACCACCTCCATTTATAGCAAGTTTTGCTGAAGTAGAAGTAGATACTCTTACTGGAGAAGTAGAGGTAGTAGATTTCTTATCAGTAGCTGACTGTGGAACTCCTATCAATCCAGCTTTAGCAAGAGTACAAGTAGAGGGTGGAATTGCACAAGGAATAGGTCTTGCTCTTACTGAAGAAATTACTATTGATAGTAAAGGAAAACTTTTACAAGATACTTTAATGCAATATAAAATTCCTTCAAGAAAGGATATTGGACCAAAGGTTAATGTAATATTTAGTCATTCAAATGAGCCGACAGGACCTTTTGGAGCTAAATCTATAGGAGAGGTTGTAATAAATACAGCTGCTCCAGCTATAGCTGATGCTGTTTATAAGGCAACAAAGGCAAGAGTTAGAAGCCTACCTATTACAAGTGAAAAATTATTCTGGAAAATGTATTCAAAATAATTGGAATTTATGATATAATATAAAAATATCATAAATTTATGAGTTAAATATTGGAGGCTTATTTTAAAATGGAATTATTAAAAGATTATATCTTAAATAATGGAAAAACTATTGGTTCAAAGATATTAAAAGTTGATAGTTTTTTAAATCATCAAATTGATCCTGTTCTTATGATGAAAATGGGAGAGGAATTTAAAAGAAGATTTGAAGGAGTAGAAATTAATAAAATTCTTACTATAGAGGCATCAGGGATTGCAATTGGATTAGCAGCTGCTTATGCTTTTCATGTACCATTGGTATTTGCAAAGAAGAAAGTACCTTCTACAATGTCAGACTTCTATACTACAACAGTTTTTTCTTTTACAAAAAATCAAGACTATACTATCTGTGTAGGAAAAGAGTTTTTAAAACCTGAAGATAAAGTTTTAATTATAGATGATTTCTTAGCTATGGGAAACGCTGTATTGGGATTAAAGGAGTTAGTAGAAATGGCTGGGGCTCAAGTAATGGGAGCAGGAATAGCTGTAACTAAAGGTTTCCAAGGTGGAGAAAAAATGTTACAAGGGCAAGGAATAAGAGTAGAATCTTTAGCTGTTGTAGATTCATTAGAAAATGGAGAAATTAACTTTAGATAAAAAAAGCTTGACAAAACTATGATATAGGTGTATCATAAAAAATATAAAAAAATTTTCAAAGGAGATTATTATGAAAGTAAATTTTGTTTTATTAAATTTAGCAACAATACATCATCACCATCATAGGTAGAGAGTTTGTTTTGTGAAAATTGTTTCATAGATACAGACTCTGATTGACGTGCAATTTAAGAGAGTATCTATGATGGTAAAACAAAAATGATTTCATAATTAGGTAAAGCCATCTGGATAAAAACAGATGGCTTTTTTATTTGAAAAATATTAACATTTTAGGAGGAAACGATATGAAAAAATTTTTAATGAGTCTAGTTTTAATGGTGTGTGTATTTGTTAGTTCTTTTGGGGCAGATAAGTCTTTAGAAACTGTAAAAGAAAAAGGGTATTTTATAGTTGGATTAGATGCTACTTTTGCTCCTATGGGATATAGAGATGAAAGTGGAGAGATAGTTGGATTTGATATAGATTTAGCAAAAGAAGTAGCAAAGAGAATGGGAGTAGAGGCAAGATTTAAACCTTGTGAATGGGATGCTATAATCTTTGATTTAAGAAGTAAAAATATAGATATGGTATGGAATGGAATGACTATCACTCCAGCTAGAGCAAAACAAGTTGCTTTTACAAAACCATATTTATCAGATAATCAAATTATATTTACAAGAAAAGGAACTGCTCCTGCAAAGGTTCAAGACTTAGCTGGAAAAGTAGTAGGAGTTCAATTGGGAAGCTCAGGAGCTCAATCAGTAGAAGATAACCCTATTAATAAAGAGATAAAAGAGTTAAAAAAATATGCAACTAACGTTGAAGCTCTTATGGACTTAGAGGCTGGAAGATTAGATGCAGTAGTAATGGACGAAATTTCTGGAAAATACTATAACGCTAAAAAATCAACATTAACTTATTCAGTAGAAACTTTAGCTGATGAAGATTTTGGAGTAGCTCTTAGAAAACAAGATAAAGCTCTTGTAGATGAAATTAATAGATTATTAGATGAAATGAAAGCAGATGGAACTTTTGATAAGATAAAAGTTAAATGGTTAGGAAAATAAATATAAGAAGGAGATAGAAAATGCAAGATAACATTTTATTTATATTACAGGGATTAGGATTAACAGTAAAATTATACATAGTTACAATGGTATTTTCATTACCATTAGGAGTAATATTGTCATTGGGGAGAATTTCTAAAAATTCGTTATTAAATAATGGAATACAAATTTATACTTGGATATTTAGAGGAACTCCTCTATTATTACAATTATTCTTTGTATACTATGGATTACCTGTAATAGGAATTACTCTATCTCCTTTTACAGCAGCAGCTCTTACTTTTGTAATCAACTATACAGCATATTTTTGTGAGATATTTAGAGGGAGTATACTTGGTATAGATAAAGGACAATATGAAGCAGCTAAGGTTTTAGGAATGAATTATTGGCAAACAATGAAGAGAATAATAATACCACAAGCTCTTATTACAGCTTTACCACCTCTTGGGAATGAAGCAATAGCTCTTATAAAAGATACTTCATTAATATCTGCTTTAGGAATGGCAGAGATTCTTAGAAACTCAAGAGAGATAGTAACAAGAGATTTCTCTATTACACCATTTATTATATGTGCTGCTATATATTTAATACTTTCTACTGTAGTTGTAATTTTCTTTAAAAGAATGGAAAAAAAGGTGATGATATAGATGATTATAAAAATAAGAGATTTGTTTAAAACTTATGAAGGTGATGTAAAAATTCTAAAAGGAGTAAACCTAGATATAGAAAAGGGAGAAGTTATCTCTATAATAGGTGCTTCTGGTGGAGGAAAATCAACTTTACTTAGATGTATGATAGGACTTGAGGATATAGATGGAGGAAGTATAGAGACTCCAGATAAGAAAAAAATGGGAATGGTATTTCAATCTTTTAATCTTTTCCCTCATAAGACAGCTCTTCAAAATATAATGGAATCTTTAATAGTAGTGGATAAGATGCCAAAGGAAGAGGCTAAAAAAATAGGATTGGAGTTATTAGATAGAGTAGGATTAAAAGAGAGAGCAAATTTCTATCCTAAAGCACTTTCAGGAGGACAAAAACAAAGGGTAGCTATAGCAAGAGCTATGGCAAAAAATCCAGATGTTCTTCTATTTGATGAGCCTACTTCAGCTCTTGACCCAGAGATGGTAAATGAAGTATTAAATGTAATTCAGAATTTAAGAGATACTACAGATATGACAATGGTTATTGTTAGCCACGAAATAGAGTTTGTAAATAAAATTTCTGATAGAATTGTAGTTATGGAAAATGGAAATATAAAAGAAATAAGAGAAAATAGAAAAAATATCTAATTCTAAAGTAAAGAGATTTGAATTAAAATCTAAAAATAAAATTATTTAATAGTATAAATTAATCAAAGAAAACTTAAAGAATTGTGTAATTTATGGAGAGAAGTTAGATTAACTTAGCGAAATCGAATGCTAAAAAACACAACTGTTTGAACGAAGTGAGTTTTGTGTTTTTAGTGAGATAAGCTATAGTTAATCAACTTCTTGGAATATGGAACAATTCTTAGTTTTCTTTATTTTTTTGAATAAAAATTATTCTTGAACTATTTTAATATTCTTTTTCTTTAACTATTTTTCCATCTTGGTCATACCATTTCCATATCCCACTCATATTATTTTTAGTATAGTAACCTTCAAATTCAAGATTTCCACTCTCATAAAATTTTTGTTTTTTACCATCTAACTTATCTTCATTATAATATGTGATAGTAGATATTTTTCCATTTTCAAAATAGCTCTCTTTTTTTCCGTGGAGTTTTCCATTTGAGTAATTGGAGATAGATTTTAATTTTCCATCTTTATAATACTCTTTTACTTCACCATCTAATTTATTTAAAAGATAATTTCCTTCAAAGATTGCTACTCCATTTTCACATTTTAAAGTTTTACCATTTAAATAGTCATCTTTATACTCTAATTCTTCACAGAGCTCTTTATCTAAATTATATTTTTTTAATACTCCCTGTTTTCTATTGAGTTCATCAATAAAATAATCATATAAAAAGATTCCTACTTGTTCTACTTTTTTTTCTAATTTCATATTACCACCAATGATGATGTCTACCTAGCCTGTAACTACCATAACCTATTCCACCTATTATAGCAGCATTAATCAAGTTATCTCTTCTTCTTTCAGCTTCGGCTCTCTCATATGCTAATTTTTTTTCATACTCAAGTTTTTCTTTTTCTAAATTTAATTTTTCTTGTGTATAATAAATTTCCATCTCTTGTGGTGAAGGAAGATTTTTTTGAATCTCTTTCTCTCTATTTTCATTTACTAATCTCTTATACTCATTATATTTTTTTAATTTACTGTCTATTTCATTATTTTCTATAGAATAAGAAGAGATAAAATTAGTTATAAGAAAAAATAGTATAAATATTTTTTTCATTCCTGTCACCTCCATTAAAACTCTATTTGTAAATTGGAATTTTCTTGATTTCTCAATATTTTATCAATCAATTCCTCTTTTCTATTTCTTCCATTAAAAGAAATATTGAGTTTTTTACACAAAATTCTTAAATCTCTAAAGGTTAAAGCCTCTAAATTTTCTTTAGTAAACTTTTCATCAGTTCTTTCCTCTTTAAAGATTCTTTCATAGGAAAGTTCCGATACACTTTTTTCACTCATCATAAGCTCAAAAATCTTTTCTAAATTAGGTTTATAAAAAGTTCCCTCTACTCCTTCAACTTTTTTAGTTTCAAATATACTCTTTTCTATACCTAATTTTTTGATTTTTGATAATCTTACAGCTTCTAAACCAGAATACAAGCATATATCAGTATCTGTAAGAGTAAAGTATCCATCTTCTGTTAATTCATCTTTTTCTTCTCTATTTAAAGCTCTCTCTATTAAATAAGTTGTCAAAGCACATAATTCTATACCTAAAGTAGCTATTAATTTTTTATTAAATTTATAGGTGTCTCCACCATTTAATATATAAAAAAGATTATCATATTTTATCATTGTATCACCTCTTCTCTCTTTTATATATTATACCATATAATCTCTTTAAAATATATTTTATTATTCAACTCTTATTTTAGAACTGTTTAAGAACTCCTCTTCATTCATTTGGTAAACAGTGTCCATAATTATTTGTCTAAAACTTCCATTTCCATTACCTTGAAGTTTAGCCTTTTCTCCAGCTATTCCCATAGTAGATATCATAGTTATAGCCCCAGTAAAGTAATCTTCAGTAGCTCCACAAGCAGAACCAATAAGAGCACCAGTCATACAACCAGTTCCTGTAACACTACCTAATACAATATCTCCATTTTCTATTTTAGCTACTCTTTTACCATCAGTTACTAAATCTACTTTTCCAGTTGCAGCTATTACACAGTTATATTTTATTGCCAATTCTTTAGCTATTTTTTCAATATTATCAGAGCTTTCTACTGAGTCAACTCCTCTATTACTCTCATTTTTCATTCCATAGATAGCTTTGATTTCAGCTACATTTCCTTTAATTACTGCAAATTTTACCTTTTCTAATAATTTTTCTACTAACTCTTTTCTAGCTTGAGTAGCTCCAGCTCCAACAGGGTCAAGGATAACAGGTTTTCCAAGTTTATTGGCAATTTTACCAGCTTTTACTACAATCTTTCTCATACTTTTATCCATAGTTCCAATATTGATTACAAGAGCTGAAGCAAAAGATAGTACATCTTCTAACTCATCTTCACAAAATGACATGATAGGTGAAGCTCCTATTGCTAATGTTACATTAGCACAATCATTGATTGTTACTGTATTAGTTATTTGATAAACTATAGGTTTTTTCTCTCTTATCTCAGATATCACTTTTGCAAAATTATTCATTTCAATCCCTTCTTTTACATGATTTTTTAATATAGTAGTTGCTTCTCTTATATCTTCCTTTCCTAATATTTCAGATATAACAGCTACCCCATCAGTTTTAGTTTTCATAACTTCTCTTACATTGTCAAGGTGTATTCCTCCTATTGCTACATTTGGAATATTTACACTTTCAACAATTTTTTTTAGTCCCTCTAGTCCAATAGGATTATTTATATCCTTTTTACTCCCTGTATAGAAGATACTTCCTATACCAAGATAATCAGCTCCACCCTCTTGAGCTATCAAAGCTTCTTCAATATTTTCTACTGATACTCCAATTATTTTATCTCCTATCTTAGCACGAACTTTAGAAAGCTCCTCATCTCCTTGTCCTACATGAACTCCCTCAGCTCCTACTTCAATGGCTACATCAACATTATCATTTATTATCAATGGAATATTATATTTTTGAGTGATTTTATGTAATTTTTTTCCAAGTTTAACAAACTCTTCAAAAGATATATTTTTCTCTCTGAGTTGTACTACTGTAACTCCTCCTAATATACTTTCTTCTACAGCTTCACATAAATCTCTACCTTGTAGTATATCTCTATCAGTAACTAAATAAATTGAATAATCTATTTTATTCATAGTCTACACCAGCCTTTTTATATAATTCTACAAAATGTCCTACTGGTCCTACTCCATGCCCTATTGCAAAAGAGTTTTTAATGGCTTGAGTTATATAGTTTTTTCCAAGTCTAACACTCTCTTCAATACTATAACCTTTTCCCATATATGAAGCTATAGCTGAAGAAAGAGTACAACCAGTTCCATGAGTATTGTTAGTAACTGTCATCTCTCCTTGTAGCTCTATTATATTTCCATCTTCCCCTATAAATATATCTAAACAATCAGCTACTCTACTACCACCTTTAACTAATACATTTTTAACTCCTAGTTCTTTTATTTTTTTACCAGCAAGTATCATTTCCTCTTTATTAGTAATTTTCATTCCTGATAAAATTTCAGCCTCAGGTATATTAGGAGTAGTTAAATCTCCTATTCTTAAAAATCTTTTTAATCTTTCTACTGCATCATCTTGTAATAATTTAAAGTTACTTTTTGAAAAAATCACTGGGTCTAATACTATATTTTTTGCTTTGTATTTTAAAAGCATCTTTTCTACACTATCTATTATCTCACAACTAGAAAGCATACCTACTTTTACACTAGATACTTCAATATCTTCATAGATTACTTCTATCTGTTTTTCAATCACTTCTTTAGATATATCTTGAATGGCAAAAACTCCCATAGTATTTTGAGCTGTAACAGCTGTTATTACACTCATACCATAAACTCCAACAGCACTCATAGCTTTTAAATCAGCTTGGATTCCTGCTCCACCACAAGAATCAGAGCCTGCTATAGTTAAAACTTTTTTCATATAAATCCTCCTCAATTATTTAACTAACTATTTTTATTATAGCATAATTTTTTTATTTATATAAATAAAGAGAAGAAAATTTTAATAATTTTAAAATCTTCTTCTCCTATTTTTTTTATATTTTTATTAAATTTTTAATAAAAAAGCTATAAAGTCATTCCACCAGTAACTTCTATAACTTGTCCAGTGATATATGATGACTCATCACTTGCTAAGAATAAAGCTGTATTAGCTATATCATCAACAGTTCCTAATCTTCCTAATGGAGTTCTTTCTAACATTTTTGCTACTACTTCTTCAGGTAATGCATCTGTCATTGCACTTGAAATAAATCCTGGTGCTATACAGTTAGCTCTTACTTGAGCTCCTTTTCTAGTTAATTCTTTTGCCCATGATTTACTCATAGAGATTACTCCACCTTTTGTAGCTGCATAGTTAGTTTGGCAAGCGTTTCCATATACTCCTACTACTGATGAAAGAGTAATTATAGAACCAGATTTATTTTTTGTCATAACTGGAGCTACTGCTTGAGTCATATTGAAAACTCCTTTTAAGTTTACATCTATAACAGCGTCCCATTGATCTTCTGACATTCTTACTAAGAAGTTATCTTTAGTTATTCCAGCATTATTTACAAGAATATCTATTTTTCCATACTCAGCTACTATTTGTTTAACAAATGTTTTTATTGCTTCTCTATCTGTAACGTTTAAAATCTCATGTCTTACATTTTCTTGAGTATATTCAGCTGGTCCCATATCACAAGATATTACCATAGCTGCTCCCTCTCCAGCAAATTTTTCAACTATTGCTCTTCCTATTCCTCTGGCACTTCCTGTTACTAGTGCAACTTTACCTTTTAGTCTATCCACTATAAGTCCTCCTCATTTTCAATTCTCATCTTATCTTACATATGTAATCTTATGATTACATTTATTATTATATCATAAAGTCTTGAGTTTTGGCAAATTTTATTTAAAACCATTTCTCTCTTTTTACAGTCTAAATTATATTAAATAGGTTGAAGATATTTAGTTTTTATTGTAAAATATATTTATGATATAAGGAGGAAAAAATGAAATACTTAATAATATTACTATCTTTATTTATAGTAGGTTGTAGTAATCTTTCAAAAGAGAGAGTATATTACTCAAATGGAAATTTAAAAAGTGAGATATCAACTGATAATAATAGTGTTAAAAATGGTCCTATTTTAAACTATTTTGAAGATGGGAGAGTTGCTGTAAAAGGTTATTTTAAAGATGATAAAAGAGATAAAAAATGGTATTTTTATGATGAAAATACAGGAAATATTTCAGCTATTGAAACTTATAAAGATGGAGAGTTAGAGGGAGAACAATTATATTATTATCCAAATGGAAAATTAAAGCTCAAGGGAAGTTATAAAGATAATATTCGTATTGGATTTTGGCAGATGTATGATGAAGATGGAAAATTAACTGTTCAAAATATATTTTTAGATGGAGAAAAAGTAATAAGTGTAGCCCTTTTTCAAGAAAATGGGAATTTGTTATGCTCAGGTCTTACAAAAAATGGTTTACGTGATGGGATTTGGCAATACTATGATGAGAGTGGGATATTGCTTTATGATGTAGAGTATGTATCTGGAATACGTGATGGCGAGTGGAAGGCTTATGATAAAGCTGGGAATATAATTGCTACTGGATATTATAATGAAGGAGTTATTTTAGGACTAGATTAATCTAGTCCTATTTTTTTAGACTTATAAAATGAATAAATTAATAATATATTATAATTTTAATAAAAAAAGTGCTGATAATCTATTGACAATTTCATATTTATGTTATATATACCATTATTGGAGCTAATCTGATTTAAAATATTACATAAAGGGAGATGATTATATGAGCTCTAAATTTAAATTAGCAGGAATTGAGATGAAATATTTTATTCCTATTTTTTTAGTTATTATCATATGTACTGCTTTAGGTAAATTACCAGCTGGAATGTTAGGTGCCTTACCTTTAATGATTGTTATTGGAGTAATTTTTGATTTTATTGGAAATAAAACTCCAATTATTAAAGATTATTTAGGAGGAGGACCTATTGTTATTGTCTTTTTATCTGCGTTTTTAGTTTATTATAATTTAATTCCTGAAAAGGCATTAAATATAATGGTAAACTTTACATCTAAAGAAAGTTTCTTAGATTTCTATATTGCTGCTTTAATAGTAGGTAGTATTTTAGGAATGAATAGAAATTTATTGATAAAAGCAGCACTGGGATATTTACCAGTAATTTTAGGTGGAGTAGTAGTTTCTCTTTTATTAACTGGAGTAGTTGGATTTATCACAGGTTATGGATTTTTAAAAGCTGTCTTTTTTATTGCTATCCCTATTATGGGTGGTGGTATGGGAGCAGGTGCTATTCCTTTAGCTCAAATTTTTAGTGAATCTTTTAAACAAACTCCTACTGAGTTATTGGCAATAATGGTTCCAGCAGTAGCATTAGGAAACGCTCTTGCAATAGTTTGTGGAGGTCTTTTAGATAAATTAGGTAAAAAATATCCTAGCTTTAGTGGAAATGGTAAGCTTTTAAAATCTCAAGAGGAGATAGTAGAGAAAAATGAAGAAAATAAAAAAATAGAATATGAGGAACTTGGAATTGGATTAGTAATTGCTACAACATTCTTTGCTTTTGGTTCTCTTTTAAGTAAATTTATTCCTGTACACTCATATGCCTTAATGATTATATCAGTTGCTATATGCAAACTTTTAGGAATAATAGAACCATATTATGAAAGTTGTTGTTCAAAATGGTTTAACTTTGTTGTTAAAAACTTTACTATTCCTTTACTTGTAGGAGTTGGAGTAGCATATACAAGTATTGAGCAAGTAATATCTTCATTTAGTTTAATATACTTTATATTAGTTGTAACTACTGTTGTAGGAGCTATTATAGGAACAGCTATTGTAGGTCATTTTGTAGGATTTTATATAATAGAAGGTTCTATAACTGCTGGTTTATGTATGGCTAATATGGGAGGAACTGGAGACGTTGCGGTATTATCAGCGGCTAATAGAATGTCTTTAATGCCATTTGCTCAAATTTCCTCAAGAATAGGTGGAGCTTTTATGTTGTTATTAACTTCACTTATAATAAATTTTATTCGTTAATATATTAATTTAAGTAAGATAAGCTCCCATAATAAAAGTGGGAGCTTATTTTTAACTGGATAAGTTCATAATATTGACTTTTATAAATTATAAAGTCTAATCATACTATAAATTAATTTTAAAATATATTGGGAGTCTGCTTAATATTAGAAGTTATTAAGAAAAATTTAAAAATAAACTATTTGATAACTATGATAAATTTAGATTTAAAATTTTTTATATTAACTATATTTCAATCGGCTGAAGGTAAGGAAGAGTAAATAGTGCTAAGATGAAATTAGCTCAACAATAATTGATAAAATTCAATAGCCATAAGCTTATTCAGAATGGAACTCCGGCAGAAAGTATAATAGCTGGAAAAATTAGTAAGAAATATTTTCATGAAACTTTGAAGAATTAACTTGATAAAAATTAGGGAGAGAGGTATCATATATATAAACCTCTCTTTTTGGTATGGAGAAAGGAGAAGTTATAAAAAATGAAAATGGTACAGGAAATATATATAAAATGAAAGATAAAAGGAGAAAACTTTGGGCTGTTAGAGTAACTACTGGGTATACTCTTGAGGGAAAGCAAGTTAGAAAATATATTGGAACTTATGAAACTAAAAGAGAAGCACAAGAAAGTTTATTTGAATATTTAAAGAATCCAAAATTATATAAAAAAATAACTTTTAAAGAAATTACAGATTTATGGTTTGAAAGCTATAAGAAAAAAGAGGAACTTAGAAAAGTTATGGAGTTATTCAATTAATTTTGTTGCCTATTTGTCGCCTATAAATAAAAAAGTGGTAAAATACATATAATATATAAAATTAATAAAATAGTAAAATTGCAGGTTTGCACAAATCTAAATTTTTAGAAAGGAGTAAAATGAACAAATTAATTATGCACTATGATATGGACTGTTTTTATGCTTCTATTGAGATAAGAGATAATCCAAAATATCAAGGACTCCCTCTAGTAGTAGGTGGCGGAGTAGTTACGACAGCTAGTTATGAAGCAAGAAAATATGGTGTTCATTCTGCTATGAGTACATTTGAAGCAAAGAAGCTATGCCCTAATCTTTTAGTTGTCCCTGTTAATAAAGATAAATATATTAGAGTTTCTCAAAAGATTCAAAACTTAGTTTTAAAAATAACAGAAAAAGTAGAATTTATTGCTTTAGATGAAGGGTATGTAGATATTTCAGAAATTGCACCAAAATTTTCTTCATTAGAAGAGTTTGCTGAAAAATTTAAAGAGAGAATAAAATATCATACAGGTTTAACTTGCTCTGTGGGAATAGGAATAAATAAATTAAGTGCAAAAATAGCTAGTGGAATAAATAAACCTGGGGGAAAATATATTTTTAACTCACAGGCAGAATTTGTTAATTTTTTAAAAAATAAAGATATAAAGATTATTCAAGGAGTAGGAAATAAATTAAAAGAACTACTAAATAAAGAGGGAATAAATAAAGTAGAAGATTTGTATAATTATTCTTTAAATGAATTAATAAATAAATATGGAAAATCAAGAGGAGAATTACTATATCTTTCTTGTCGTGGGATAGATTATAGTGAGATAGAATATCAAAGAGCTACTCATTCTATTGGAAATGAAAATACTTATAGATTTCCACTAAGTTCAGAGGGAAATATTTTAAAGGAATTAGAGGAGATATTTAATTATTCTTATGAAAGATTAGTTAAAAAGGAATTTATCACTAAAACTATTATTTTAAAAATAAAATTTGCAAATGGAGAGTTGATTACTCGTTCTAAAACATTTACAATCCCAACTGATGATAAGCAAATTCTCTATGAGAGTATTGAAAATCTTTTTGAAAATATTGATATAAACTCTCCTATTAGATTACTTGGAGTTTCTTTTGGTAACTTAACAAAAAAATCTATTAGGCAATTAAGCTTTTTTTAGGTATAATATACAAAAAGGTATTTGGAGGAATGGGTATGTTACTTTTTAAATTGATTTTATTTGTAGGAATATTTTTAGGGCTAACTTATGGAATAGAATTTCTTATGCCACCTTTTGGTCAATTGTACTATGTTGACCCCTTAGAGATTTTATTATCATTATCACAAACTCTTACATATAAAATAGGAGTATCAAAAAATTTAGCAATGGGATTAACTGTATTATTAATAGGAATAATTCCATTGATTTGCGTTATTTTATTAAGTAAAGCCACAAAAAAAAGAATATGCGGACCGACCGTGTACGGTGACCCGCACTTGGGACATGCACGCCCTGCCATCA
>OGEM01000065.1_pt1 | contig 99820 bp, 121 predicted proteins | sample 1570741 | NCBI WGS metagenome assembly OGEM01 (sample SAMEA2582141, study PRJEB24529) | metagenome | biome: Human gut stool | place: China | collected 2011
AAAGGCAATTGCCACTTCTCATCAGATTAACTCTAAGTACATCAAAGCACTTGGGGTTATGGTTAAGGACGTTGCTCAGAAGGCTACCGCCATTATGGACGAGAATGCCGAGTTGAAAGAGCTTGTAAAAGCTCAAGACGAGACTATCAGCGTAATGTCCGAGAAATTGGAAGCATTTGGTTCCGAAGTTCCTGCACCGAAGTCCATCAGTGCCGCACGCCCAGTAGAACGTCAGTTTGCTAAGGCAGAAGATACTGATATCACGAAGGGCGGTCAGGGTAAAGCGAAGAGCAACGCAATTTCTATGAGCAAAAATCCTCATGCTGTTGCCGAGCTTCTTGACCAAGCTACGTTCGCCAAAGGCTTCGATGACGAGTTCAGCAAAGCATGTACAGCGTTTGAAGCCAACAAGGCTCTTCCTGCTAACATCATTGCTCGAATGAAGAACGAGTATGGCGTTGAAATTGTTAAATAAACAACAACTTTTATAATAAGCGAAAAATGGAAAGATTATCTATCAACTTGGCTGATTACGGCTATGCCGCTCAGCAGGATGGTTTCCACTCTGGTATGCATGGTAGCGAAAACCTTGACCAACTGAACAAGGCTCTTGCTGCTGAGCAGATTACAGGACGTGAAACTGCCGACCTGACTACTGCGTCAGGTGCTCCGTTGAAGGTTGAATCTTTGGAGAAAACTCTGAAGCATATCACCTTCCGTGAGAGCGACATTCGACTTTGGAAAGACCTTCCGAAAAAGGCTGCGTATAATACCGTAGAAGAGTACAACCAGCAAACTTCTTATGGTGCTAATCGGGGTGGCTGGAACAGAGAAGGTGAATTGCCCGAAGAGGAAGATTCAATCTTTGTTCGTAGAGCTCAGTTGGTGAAATACCTTGGTGTTACCAAGTCCGTAACTCACCAGATGACTCTTGTAAACACAATGATTGGTTCCGTAATGGAGCGTACTATCAAAGATGGAACGCTTTGGATTTTGCGTACCTTGAACCAAGGTCTGTACTTCGGTAACGAAAAACTTGTACCTGAACAGTTCAACGGCTTCTTGGCTCAGCAGATGCAGTCTGACGCTTGGGCTTCTTATGCCGATTACATGAACTCCGAGATGGTTGTTGACCTTCGTGGTTCGGCTCTTACCGAAGATGCGATTGAAACAGCTGCCAACTCTATCGTAGAAAACTACGGACTTGGTACCCAGCTTTATGGGCCACCCGCAGTACTTTCTTCTTTCGTGAAGAACTTCTATGGTAACAAGTTCATTGTTCCGAATACTCCGAGCTTGAGCAACGGTATTATGGGACAGAGGGTTCAGGCATTTGACTCTCAGTTTGGACAGATTGGTTTGAACCATGACGTATTCTTCAAGAAACTTCCGAGCAAAACTGCCGCAAGTCCTGCCAACTCTCAGAAAGCTCCGAACAAGCCTGTATGGGACGCATCGACTGCTGCTGCAGTTCAGAACGGTATTGCTGGTAGCAAATGGGCTTCAACCGATGCTGGTAACGTATTTTATGGTGTAGTTGCTATCAACCGCTTCGGTGAGTCTGATATGGCAATCTATAACACCGCTGTTGCTGCCGTTGCCAATGGTGCTATTGACCTGAAGTTTGCTGATGGAGGCGGTGTAAACAAAGCAACTGCTTACCGTATCTATCGTACCAAAGTCGGTGGCTCTGCTACTGGTGAGTTCTTCCCGCTGTTTGACGTTTCTCTGGACGACTTGACCCGTGGTTATGACGGTGGAGCACCTGGTATCATTCGTGATATGAACCGCTTCTTGCCTGACTGTGACCAGTCTGCTCTGTTCCAGTTCGATAACGAAGTAGTTGAGTTTGCTCAGCTTGCTCCTCTGATGAAGATGGATTTGGCTGTTCTTTCTCCTGCATTCCGCTTCATGGTGCTGCTTTATGGAACTCCGTTCCTTTACGCTCCGAAGAAGATGGTGCGCTTCATCAATATCGGCAAGTTCGTAAAATAACCGATAAACAATTGTTTAATTGAGAGAAGGGGTGGGTGCTTTGCCCCACTCCTTTTTTCTTAAAAATCGTAAAAGTAAAATGAAAATTAAAGCAAAAAATCAGAATGTAGCTTCCATGGAGCTTATCGTGCCTGTAGATGGCCGTATTTCCATAGATGCTAACGGAGTAGCGGACGTATCACCGAAGTGTGCAGCTGCTCTTGTAAAGGGCACTAACGACTGGGATTATGCTAAGAAGGCTACAGCCGTTCAGGACGATGATGAGGAAGAAGATGACAACGAGGGTGAAGAAGCAACAGACCGTGAGAAGTTTGCTACGCATCTTGATACCCTGACTCTTGCTCAGATGAAAGACCTTGCGAAAGAAGGCGAAATGCCCGAAGAGGAGTATGAGAAGTTGAGCACCAAGAAACTCATGAAAGCCTATCTTTTGAAAAAGTACGATGAAGCTGCTGCTGCAGGTGAATTGGACGAAGAGGACGATGATGAGGAAGAAGATGACAACGAGGGTGGCGAACAATAAATAACCTTTTAACATTGTCCTGATATGCCAAGTTTAAGACTGAAAATTCAATACAATAAGAATATGGAGATGATTATGTCTCCTACGGAACTGATGGAGAATTATCTGTTTGGTATTCCCATGTGTTCTAATGACGGCAAGAAAATGTCTATGTCGGCTATTTCGCAGCACATCATTTCAGCCCAAACTACGATTGAGAGTTTGTTCAGTATTAAACTTACAAAACAAGTCATAGAGGAAAACCGTGATTTTATACGGCAAGAATTTATGTCTTGGGGGTATATCAGGACAATGTACCCTATTGATTACATAGATAATCTTGAAGGTTGGATAAATGACGTTTGTCAAATAACCTATCCGAAGGAATGGTTGTCTATCAAAAAGATTGAAGCGGTTGCCGTATATCGTAACATATACCTTATACCAAACACTGGTAGTAAGGAAGGAGCGACAATGACGCAAAACTCTTTAATCTACAACGGTATTTCTCCGCATCTTGGATGGTTCGGTCAAACCTATATTCCTAACTATTGGAGAACGAGATACGTTACAGGTTGGAACAAAATTCCTGCCGACTTATTTGACTTCATAGCAAAGATGGCAGCGTTGAACGTTCTTGCTATTATAGGAGATGTATTGTATGGAATTGGTATTACTTCTATTCAGATAAGTTTGGACGGAGTGAGCCAAAATACTCCGTTAGCGAGAAGTGCTCAGGGAGGACTTTTTGCAGGACGTATCAAAACATACGTTGACGAGATGAACCGAGTGATGCCTGCGTTAAAATCCAAGTATCGTGGTATCCCATTTGAAGTGTTGTAATTATGGAAAGTAACGGTAAAAATCGGAAAAGTATCATAACCGATAAGCCCACTGCCTTTCAAACTACTCCAGCAGCCGTCAATCCGAGAGTAGGTTGGGATGTTAATAAGTTTGAAACTCTTATACAGACCCAAGGATATGACGCCTTCATTGACCGAGCTTTGAGATGTCCTTGCGTTGATAAAGCAACTGGCCAGGCTCTTTCTACCTGTAAGAATTGTTTAGGAAGAGGCTGGTTTTTTGTTGATAGGCATGAGACAAGGCTTATTGCTCAGCATATGGATAGCAAGAAACGCTACGAGAACTGGAGTGAAGTTAATCGTGGTACGGCTTCGATAACTACAAAGGGAATTGACAAACTTGGGTTCATGGATAGAATTATCTTGACCCAATTGGAAGCGTATTACTCCGAGATACTCAACCCTGTGTTGTTCGAGAAGGAGTTGATTGCTTATCCAGTTTACGAGCCTTTATTTGTAACAAACATATACTTGTTCGTGGGAGATGCTACGAAGTTAGAGCCTATCCCAGACGAGATGTACAAGATTGATAAAAACAAGATAGTATTTGACCAAAGTCTTTTGAGTGTTCTCCCAGTAGAGGACGTTAATCAAAAGCAGCCGAATATGAGCGTGTCGATAAGGTATGCTCACTATCCTGTTTACCATGTTATAGATGCCAACCGAGAGCTGATGAAAGTTCGTGAAAGTAAGTTCTGTTCTTATGATGACGAAAATCTCAGGCAAATGCCTATAAATGTGTTAGCAAGGAAAGCTCATTATATCTTCGATGCTCAGAAGTTCGGAGAAGAGAGCTTTGAAAATACTGTAATGACGAAAGGATAACAAGAGATGAAACCAATAGTAATAGACTTATCAGGACTTCAAGCTCAATTTGGGTTAGCAGCCGATACGATTGATATGCTGACGGAAACTTGCGTGAATGCGGTTACTGCGGCAGTCTATGCTAATTGGGAAGCTCTTGCTAAACAAAAACTGAACTCAACCCTTCCTGAATATACCCAACATTTGATTAAGGTAGATAAAGGAAGATTTGCAAAACAGATTGTATTGACTGGAGTTCTTCCGAATATGATTGAACAAGGAGCTTCTGCGTTCGACATGAAAGAAGGCTTCAAAAAGTCTCAAAAGGTAAAATATACAATACCTGTTTATAACAAGAAAGGTAAGCAAGTGTATAAAGGAGGAGATTGGTATTTGACCATTCCGTTCCGTATCGGTACGCCTGGTACTCTTGGACAAGCAGGATTCACTGGGGAGATGCCCCAAGAAATATACGATATAATGAGGAAGCGAGCAGCAGGAAAAGGCTTGACGGCTCCTGAACTTCCTTCTCCGTATGATGTACCTCAATCAAGAGACGCAATTGTAAATGAAAGTGGTCAAGTTCTTTATGGGGAATATCAACACCGCAACTCTATCTACGAAGGTCTGACGAAACGGAAAGCTCAATATGGGCAGACTTCTCAAAATACCTACGGAACATTCAGACGAGCTGGAGCAAACTCCGACCCATTGTCTTGGATTCATAAGGGTATCAAGCCGTATCATTTAGCCGAAGAAGCAGTGGAGAAAACGGATGTTGAGACTATTGTAGAAAACGAAGTAACAACCTATTTAGAAACAATATTATGAGCGGAATACTTTTACCAGAGATTGTAATTTACAATACTTTGGAATCAATAGTTCGATTATTGCGTGAAGATTTGAAAGAACACGCAACAGAGGACAAAGAAACTATCTTGTATAAGATACTGGGCGTGGACGAAGAAGGCAAGCCGATTAAGATGAACTTGTACAATTATTTCGTTCAGGCAAAGAAAATGATATTGACTCCTCAAAACTTATCTGTGAACTTCGGTTACAATCAGGAAGTAGCAAAGATGATATCAATGCACATTCTCCTTCCTGCTGAACAAGGCTCTGCCGCTATCGGAGAAGATGAAGGATATATGGAGGATGATATATTGGACGAGGAAGGTAAAAAGAAAGCAACGCAAATGTACTTTACTCAGATGTATGATTGTACGTATCAAATCATGATTACAAGCAATAACTCCTCTGAAGTAAACGTAGTGTATAACATACTGAAAAGTATGCTGCTTATGCTGGTTCCTCATTTGGAGCTGATGGGTATTCGCATTCCTTCGTTATCGGGAAACGATATAATGATGCAGGACGATTTGACGCCTGTACCGATATTCCATAAAGTTCTCAATTTAACGTTCAAGTATGAACATAACGTTCCACAACTTGTAGTTCAGGAAGTAGCAAAGAAGTTCTATTTCCAAATGAGGATGATTGATTACAACGATGATACTTCATCAAGCTCAAGTATAGATAAGGAGTAAAATTTGAAATAAATTCATATAAACAAAAGATTATGGCAACAGTAGTTAATTTTCATGGCAAGAACTACATTGAACCTGGTTCGTATGCTGCTACCGTTTATAATCCAACATCAGTCGTAAACGTTGCCGAATTTGGTAATGTTATGATTATAGACACTGGGTTGGCGATGAATGGCTCATACGAATACGCAGGAGGTTCAGGAGTTCAGGGTGAACTTGCACAAGGCTTGAAGTCTGTGTACGAGTTTACAAACTATGAGGACTTCTTGGCTTTCATGGGAGGAGGTCTGGTTGGCGATATAGCTAACAAGATTTTCACGCCTTTGGACGGGTCAGCAGGTGCTCCTAAGTTGTATTATGTCCGTGCCGCCAAAACGACTTGCGCAACTCTTACAACCACAATATCAGGCTCCAACGCTTTGGTACTGAAATGTAAGAACGAAGGTATTGTTGGTAACGGAGTAAAAGTTGATGATGTTTTGAAAGTAGGTTACGGAGCTCAGATTGTAGCTGGTGAAACCGCTGATACTTTCAAACTTCAAGTTTTCCGTGGTTCCTTTATGGGAGTGGACGATGCGGGTGAAGCCTTCGGAGCGAAGAGCTTGGCTGATGCAGTTCCTAACCTTATTGCTGAATCAAGCGACCTCACTACTCTTCAGGAGTTGTACGATTGGGCAAGGTCAAACAAGCAAATGCTTGCTAACTTCGTTGTAAGTATGACTGGTGACGGAGAAACCGAGCTTGCTGCTGTAGCTCTGACTTTGGCCACTGGAGGTACAACCGAGTACATGAGCGGTACGGAGTACGCAGACGTGTTAGAAGCAATTGCAGAGTTGGATGTTACGTTCTTCCTGTGTACTAACTTAAATGCTGCGGGAGGCAAGGGAGTAGATGCTGCGACAAACGGTAAATTGTTCACGTTCCTTAAACAGACTGCGAAGTTCACTGAATTCATGGTAGTGCCAGGTGGTGAAGACGATACCGACTTGTTTGGAGACACTAACAGTTCCGAGTCAATTGCTAAGTATTTCAATTCAGGTCAGGTTGTTTGCGTTCACGGTGCTCCTATCGTAACAAGAAAAGACCAGAACGGAACAAAGCAACTTCATACTATCTACCTTGCTGCGGCAATCGTAGGTTTGAATGCAGGTATGGCTGCTCAAACTCCGCTTACTTTCAAGCGTGTCGGTTATCAGTCATTTGCTTACGACTTGAAGAAACGAGAAAGGGAAAGAGCATTACAGGCTGGTATCATGCACGTTCGCAACGTATCGGGGTATTGGTGCGTCAACCAAGGTGTTACAACCTTGCTGGATAATAAGAAAACAATTGCCGATGACGGTCAGTCGTTTGAGTTATCCGTAGAGCTTATCAAGGCTCAGTTGAACAAAGAGCTTATTTTGGAAGGACAAACGAGGTTTACAGGACAAACGGCAGCTCAGGCTTCTCCGCAGTCTGTTAAGAACTTCACCGAAACAAAACTTGCTTCTTTGGTAGCATATCCTGGCAATGATAACCTGCTTATCAGTTGGAAGAATGTAAAGGTTGTTGCTAAGAATAGCGACTACTTTATCACTTACGACTTCGTGCCGAACGTACCTGTGAACAAGACGTTCTTCATTGGGAACATCTTGGATTTTTCAGTAGAAGTGTAACAAATAAAAGATAACATACTATGGCAAAGAATGAAAAAGTGATGACTGCCCCTTTGGCTATCATCCAGATAAATTCAGTTACCGTGGGTAAAATGAAAAACGTTCGCATCACTGAGAATATCCGAAGAGGACGTGTGACTGGCGTAGGACGTTTGAACCCAGAGGAGCTGCCTGCCTTGGAATGGAGTGGTTCTTTGTCTTGTTCTTCTTATACTATCAACTTCAACCTTTTGGCTAACAAAATGAAGAAGGGAGCGTTCAGAAACGCTGGTACAGTAGAAGAATGGGCAAATGCTATTCTGCTTCAGGAAGATGGGCTTGAAATTGCTATCCTTCGTAAAGTGAAGGATGGAGCGATTGACAACGAAACTGGTTTGGTTTCTACTAAATATGAGACTTTTGCGAAAACCGTTGGAGCATTCATGACACGTGAAGGCTTCGATATTCAAGAAGGTCAGATTTCAGGACGTGATACTGAATTCGAGTATTTGGAACCAATTCTGTATAACGGAATTGTTTAAGCCAAAATAAACAGTTATAGGAAGGTAGTATGTGAATAACGTACTACCTTTTTTTTATTGTAAATAAACTAAATTGTAAAGTCATGATTGAAAGACAGAAAAAATTCAGTATCGGAGAAAAGACGTTCACGTGTCAATTCCCCAACGTTGGTCAGCTAATTGACTTGGAAAGTCTGAAACAGGCTCTAACCAATAACCGATATGGGGTTATGGCAGCGAGTGGCGTAGCAAGCATGTATTATGCTCTTGATATGGTAGATGCTATTTCCTTCCTTCAGGTATGCGTTCCGAGCGTAGCGAAGTATTATGATATCAAAAATTACACTGCCCTTGCTCCTGAAGATATCAAGGAACTGGTAGAAGCATATCAGAAGGAATTGAAACCTTGGTTCGACAAGGTTATGGCAGAACTCAAAGGCATAAAACTGAACGATGGCGGAGACAAAACTGAAGAGGGAGCTGAAGCTGGAGAAGAGGGTTGATAACTTCCTTTCTTCTTGGCATCAATTCCCGATTGATTATTGGTGGCGCAAAAGATACCATGTACCATTCGGTTCACCTCAGCATAGGGAGATGAACTTCATTGATATGTATATAGAGTTCCAAGAGGAAGTTGCTATCAATAGAGCCATCAATCATACCGACTATGATGAGGATGAAGCTGAAAACGAAGCATTGGGATTAGTAGATACCAATAAGAAAGTTGTTAAAGTAACAGAGAAAGAAATTGATGAAGACTTTGAGAAATTAGATTTGAGTCAATTTGATAAACAAGAATAATTATGGCAGATGTAACGGTAAACATACGTGGCGATGCTTCCCAGCTCCGAGATGAGTTGGATAATGTAAGCAGAAACCCAAGTTCAGACACCTCTGCTCCTACACCTTCGGGCGGTAGGGGTGGAGGTTCAGCTGTTCCTTCTAACGACCGAATGATTGAGGACGTTCGGAGGGAAATGCAGCAGCGTGGAGTTCTCTTGGTGCCTGGTTCTTCTTCGATGACTCAGATTATCAATCAGTACGGTCAAGCAACGAGAGGAGCTGTCAATGACCGTATTTCGGAAAGGTACGACGCAAGGAGAGACGACATGCGCAAGCGTATGAGTTCCGACTACGATGCTATTGAAGCCGATATTGATAAGAGGAGACAGGAAGGACTTCAAAGACTTGGCCCAAATGCTAATGACCCATTCTATACAGCTATGCTTGACCAGCAATTGGAGCAGGAAAGGCAAAGACAGTATCGAATGGTGGGAAGTCAGTACGATAAGGAAGAGGAACAAATCAATCAGGAAGAAGCTAACGAAAGGACGCAAGCCGAAACCGAGTTGACTGCCGCTATCCGAGAATTGACCGAGTATTTCAACCGACAAGCAAATCAAGGAGGAGATGCGCCTGATTCATATATCGGGAGACTTCGTGCTCAACAGAGAGAGTTGATGCAACAACGTGACTCAGCAGATAGTGAGGAAGGAGCTATGGCAGCTTCAAGAAGTCTTGCTGATGTGAACGAGCAACTCCGAAGAGTATTGGGAGGAGGAGCTGCTCAACAAGGCAGACCTTATTATGATTCAGCGTTGCAAGGAGCTCAAGGAATACAAGGACTTTTCAGCGGACTTCAAAGTGGCGATATTGGAAGCACTATAATGGGTGGAGGTTCAGCCATAGCAGGAATATCGGGTATGGGTCTGAAAGCAGCACTACGCTTCTTGGGATGGGTAGGAGTTGCCGCAGGTGCAGCGAAGTCTCTGACTGGAACTTCGGACTCATATGAATCAATGCAAGGTCTGGCTTCTTTGAGAGCTACTACTGGTTATCAAGGTGGTGACGCTTCAAACTATTTAGGAGCTATGCTGCCTGACGCTAACTTCAGAGGTATCAATTACACCAACTTTGGTTACGATACGGAGGAGTTTGCTGGTAATGCTGCGAGAAGAACGAGGGCACGTGGTACTTCGGACGATTGGTATGCGGAAACCATGCGTCAAATTGGACTGGAAAGAAACCTTGCACTTTCAGAAGGCTCTTTGGAAAAAGGAGGTCAATATGACCGATATGGATTGAATGTAACAGAAGCAATCTCACGCTTGGTTACTATCTTGAATGGTATCGAAGGTTCAGGAGTATCTATGGGAGACTTCACGAGAGTTCAAGAGAAGTACGATATTCAGCAACAGATAATGGGCTCATATATGAATAGAGCCGACCGACCGAGCTATGATGTAGCAAATGCTAATTTAGCAGCCTTCTCAGCAGTTCAAGGTATAACGCAAGATTCAAGAATTGGAACTGATTATCAATCTTTCCAAAACATGATTCAACAGCCGATGAACGAGCGAATGAGAGCGTTGATATATAGTTCGGTTGCTGACTTATTCCCAGAGACTGGCGGACGCATGGACTTGATTGACCGTGAACTTCGCAATCCTGAAAATGAAGGTAAAATCATGCAATCCGTTATACAGCGTATCACACAACAGTTCGGAGGTACGGACACTCAGATGGGTTACTTTGCTTTCAAGTCCTTGTTGCCTGATATAGCTCCTGACCGTTTAGACCAATATATCAGTCAGTTCTCCGATACTGGTACAATGCCAGGAAGTATATTGAAGAAGGGAATTGGTAATCAAGGAGATTTTGACCGAGCTGGGCGACAAAATATGGATTCATGGGCGGTACAATCTACTGAATTCACTACGGCTTGGACGAAGGGAAAGAACGAAGTTGTTTCAGTTCTCAATCAAATTCTTGGTAAGATTACAGGTACAACAACTATGCCTACTCCAAACACAACTAAGAAGGGAGGAAACAACTAATGGCAGAGACTACTCATAATAACAACGATTATATCTTGCTTTATAATAGAGGCAAGAGAATGACCATATCAGACTATATGGAAAGGAATTACATTTATGGTGTAAGTCCTCAAGAGTTGTTTGACCTCAATAAAGACTTGATATGGCAACAATACACCGAGCTTGATAAGGAAATAGAGAAGGCTGGAAGCGGTAAGTGGCCAGAGAGTGCTGACGACCTGTCTTTGCAGTCTTGGCTGCCCGCTCCGTGCGTTCTCCGAATAAATCCCAGTAAGGTTACGGCTGAGTTGGCAATAGCTCAAACAAATGCCCAAGTTAATACGGAGGACTTTTATGCGTTCGCTGCTGATAAGATTCAAGATATATACCAAGATGAAGGTTATCGTGTAGCGGATAGCTCCAAACGAAGTCCTGATTGTTCAGTTCTTGGTTGGTTCAAAAGTCTCTATTATGTAGGACTTGATGCACAAGGAAAGAAAACTATCAAGATGGAGCGTCAAGACTTTACAGAATTTGCTAATCTGAGCCGACATGTAATTTCACTTGCTACTTCGGTAACGTCTAATGGAGGAAGTTTCACAATGAGACTTCCAATCATTAGTGCCCGAAGCGAAGGAGTTTCAGTCATATACGAGATACTGAAAGGTGAGAACGGAGAAAAGACCTATGGCGATATGTCGGGGCAAAAGGGCAATGCTTCTAAGAATGACGCTACATATGAATATGGAGAAAAAGGAGAGTATTATGCTAAATCAAGTTTTGATGATATTGAAGCTAACTATTTCAACTGGCTGATAAGTTCCAACGACATTCTGTTTATTTCTTTCGAGAAACTTGATATGGAGTTGGTGAAGGATACAGCTGATTGGTATAGCGGAGATGCGGACAATTTCAAGATAAGTACGAAACTTGCCGAAGGAGTGTATGATATGATTGGTTTGGTAGATGAAGTAAAGGTTGTTACCAATTCTCAATCTTCGGAGGCATACGTTGAAATCACTGGACGAGACTTGATGAAACTCTTGATTGAGGACGGTTCATTTTTCTTTAATCCTTCCACCACTTCAGACCCAAGCGGAGTATTTGCGAACGAACAGAGCTATGGAAAGCAAGGCGATATTCGTGAAGCCGATGTTATGAATAATACCTATAACAATCCAATCAACCGACTTCGGAGGGTAACTGGAGAGATTGATATTTTTGCTAATCGTATTAACATGGACATAAGCTATATTCTGAAAGGCGTTATTTCTCAGCTTGCTAACGTAGAAGTAGTGCCAGGATATGTCTTTGAAACTTGGGGCGAAGATAGAACGAAGTACATAGAGCTTGAACCAGAAAAGAAGGAAAACAATGGCTAATTATAAAACATTTTATAAAGGTTTTTTGGAAGGTCAATCGCAACTCATAGTTACGAGCGACTTTGGTAAAAGACACATGGATGGTAAAATCAAAAACCATAATGGTATTGACTTTGGCGTTCCTGTCGGTACTGTTTTGAAAGCTCCTTTGGGCGGTAAGATTATAACCAAACAAGTTCAGAAGAACGGAGCTGGATTGTACGTTACTATTCAACATCAGGTTGAGATGGGCGTTTATATCTATATTCTGTTAATGCACCTTCATTCCGTTGATAGTCATATCTACGTGGGTTATCAGATAGCCGAAGGAGAGCGAATTGGAACCACGGGAGGAGCGAAAGGAGACCCAAATGCAGGTCATTCTACTGGCCCACACTTACACTTGGAAGTCCGAAAGGGAGGAAATTCAAGCGGTAATGCTGTTGACCCTAAATATTGGTTTTTAGCAAAAGAACGTTTGGTATCAAAAAAGACTGGAAAGATACTTAATTATGGAGACCCATCTTGGTTAAGTTTCCCTGATAGTGAAACCAAAACTCAAACAGCTTACAAGTATTCAGCTCATTCTGATATAACCGTTCCCGATGCTACAGAATATACTCCGAAGAAACAACCAAGACAGAATACAGTAGCAAAAGAAAGGTTAGCACCTGGTGTATGGCAAATAACAAAACTTTTGGTTGATAGTTCGGTTGCTGATAAGCAAGTTCTTGATTCAGGAATTTCAACCCAGCAAGGCTCTTTATTGAATTTCTTCCGAAAGGTATGTCAGGAGCCGTTGGTGGAGTTTATGGGAGATACATTTGGTAACCAATATTATTGGATTGTTCGTAAACCGCCATTTGATAAAGAGAGTTTCACAAAGATGATTGACCTCACTTTGATAACTCTTGATGAAGCGGATATATTAACAACCGACCTTACTTGGAACAATCAAGGAATATACTCATGGTATCAATATGTACCTTATGCCGACTTGCTTGGCATTCGAGAAGCCAACTTGTTTATGCCTGCGGTGTTCTTCCCAGAGTTTGCCGCTGTTTGGGGGAGCAGACCACTTTGTGTAGAAAGTAATTATTTCAACTTTGCTTTCTCTGGACGTTTTAACTCCGATAAATCGGAAAACTCTCAGAACGGTGATAGAATTATACGCAATGCTGTACGTGATTTTAAGTTTCTTGTTGAAAGTAATGCTTATAACGCCTTCACCCGAAGAGGAACGATAACACTGATTGGAGACAGACGCATCAAAAGAGGTACGGTCATAATGCTTCCGACTTCGGGTGAGATATTCTACGTGGATGCTGTTACGAATACATATGACGTAACAACGCAAGGTGTGAGCAGAATGACTACCTTGCAAGTGTCCAAAGGAATGTACCCTGCTTATATATACGGCAAAGAGATAGGATTGAAGAAATTCAGTTACTTTGATATCATAGACTTCGGAGAAGATTTTGACATTGAAAAGATAACCGCTGATAATTGGAAGGACTATATTTCAAAGTGGAAAGTGAATGTCGACAATTTCGGCTTCTTTATGTCTAAGCAACAATTGTATTGGGAAAACATCAATAAGTATCGTATGATGGCAACTGGTAATAATGAATTTACGGTAACAGTTACCAAAGAAGCTACTGTAACAGGCAAAAAGAAATAGTTATGGAAGAAGATGTAATTGGCATAAGAAATTTGGACACTGGTATCGGTTCAGCTGGGGTAGGTTTTGTTGTCGTACCTTCGGAGGTTGACCGAGTTCAATATATAAATGATTGCTACCGCACTAACACCCTAACGATAAACGGAGGGAAGGGATATGGATATTTCAGTGGCGTACATGCTGATATAAACGTAATGCAATGTATAAAGTTCCCGACTGATGAAGAGAATAGAGGAACGCCAGTGGTATGGGTCAAAGATGCTGTATCTCAACTTCCTGTTATCGTAGCAGCATTGAGAAGGCAAGGTGAATACTATTCTTTGGATGAAAATCAATACCGATTAAAGCGAGGAACGGAAACAAGAAATGTTGAGATATTTGTTGACGGCACTACGGCTGGTTTGGACATAACGGTATTGGGAGACAAGGATGAACCTGCTAATATTGATATCAAATTAAGCTCCGAGAACGCTGATTCAGTCTTGAACGTTTCTTGTGATAACGAGATAAACATCATTGGTAATAAATCGGTAAACGTAGTCACAAATCAGAAGGCTACTTTGAAGGTCAAGGAGAAAGGCGAAGAAAAAATGTCTTTGTCTTATGAACTTGGCGTAGGATTGAATTACAAAGATGAATTTGAAAACGAGGTAGTTGCTAAGGATGGAGAAGTTGATATCATTAGCAAGAAGATAAACCATAATAGCGGTAAAGAGCCGATGGTGTTAGGGAATACGCTGGCGAGCTTATTGGACGAGATGCTGAAAGCTATTCAAGCAATAACCGTTATTTCCCCAGTGGGAGCTACTTCAACGCCTGTGAATGCCGCTTCTTTTGCTGCTATACAAGCGAAGTTAGATACAATAAAAAGTAAAATTTCTAATTTGGAATAATTATGCCTATCAATACAGAAGGTTTGAGAGCTACACTCAAATCAAAAATAAAAGAAGCTCTGGACGCTCCGATAAGCAACGAGTCAGATTCAGAGAAAGTAAAACAAGATTTTGCTGATTCAATAGCGAACGCTGTAGCAGATGGCGTGGACGCTTGGATTAAAACAGCAACGGTAACTGTTCAACCAGGCATAGCGGTTACAACTCCTGCTGGGCCAGGTGCTACATCTGCTCCAGGCACTGGGACTATATCATAATGAGCAGTTATAAAGTTGATAAAATATATATAAAGTTATGGCATTTTTGAATCAAGCTGGTAGAATAGCAGGAAGTACAGTCAATAGCGTAGTTGAGAACGCAAGAGGAGCGTTGGTGACTATTGGAAAGGCTGCACTTCATACGCTTGCACCCGACAACTTTGAATACTATATGTGTTCATTGGAGTTGTTAGATAGCTCTGGAAATACCAAGGGTTTTATGTCCTTCGTTGTTATGCCTAATAACATATTGGAGAATAAGACTCAAATTGCTACCATAACTAAAACCAACAAAGGAGTTTCAACGCTATTCAATAGCACCTTCGTTCCGAGAGATATTTCAATTCAAGGTACGTTTGGAAGAAAGTTCAGATTGTTATTGGGAATGAAGGAAACGGAGAATGTATCAACAATTCCGTTCTTCGGAGGCAATATGGGTTTTAGCGTTTTGGATAGTGATGTCTTGATAAAGACTGGTTATGGACTGACGAAGATGTTGAAGAATATGGTTGAGGCTTCTACTAAGTTAGATGACCAAGGCAATCCTTGTATCTTGATATTCAACAATTATGCTTTGAATACTCATTATGTTGTAGAAGTAATGCAAGACTCATATTCACAGAGTATCGAAAACAACATGCTTTGGTATTACTCTTTGGAGATGAAGGCGGTTGCTCCTGCGTCTGCTGTTAAAAGTCAAAAGGAGCAAAATGCTAAGTTTCTAACAACAGTTGCTTCGGGAGCTATTGCGAAGGGGATAGGCAATATTTTGAAGGATGTTTCACGTGCTACCTTCGGAGCGTTAAATATTGGTATATAATGGAATCAATAGTATTAGAATTTGAACAAGTTACAAAATATCCACTTATCCAGTTCTTGGCTAAGTATCGGAGTTTCATGCTCAATTCCTATCCTGAAATAAACCGATATTTCTCAGGACAAACGGAGGGGGTTGATAACTCACATTTGATATTACTTCGGGAGCTTACTTCAGAATGTAAGGACGTTATGGCGCAGTTCAAGAACTTCGCAAATAAGTTTGCTACTTGCGGATATTGGGAGTTAATGGACTATTTGGAAGATTTGAACACAACGATTGAGAAAATCAATAAACTTCCGAAGTTCCGCAGAACTTCTATAACAAAGAGAGGTTATCAACCTTTCATTCAAGTTGCTTCGTCAGTAGGAGGTTACAGAACAGTGGAAGATGTAGCAAACTCCGTTAAACAAATCAACCAAGATAATTCAAACTGGATTGATTTGATGTTGAGTAACGATATGAACGAAGGAGACTGGGAGATTGATAAGCTCACTCCGATGAACGTTCTTGTAAACAATCAAGTAGATGTCGTTGTAACCACGATACTTGACCAGCCTATCGGAAAGCGGATATATGGAAAGGATATTGCGAGGAAGATTACATTTCAATCTAATGATTTGGTTATCGTAGAGTTCCAAGCGAACGTAGAACAAAAATGCGATATTCTATTGGAGCTCAATCGGGGGGATGTTCCTGAAAATATGTTGTTTGGTAAAAACTCTAAACTAATCACTGGAGTTAATACCAAAACATTTGCCTATCCTGAATTGGTATCGGATATTCAAAATAACTTCTTACAGAATGATTTGTTTGAGTATGCCGTCATAACTGACTTTGCTTACGACAATGGAAGTATGACGATAACGGTTGAGATAAAAACAAAGTACGATTATAAAACTGAGAAAAAAATAGTGATATGATTACAAAGATAACGCCTGTTAATGAGCTCAAGCTCATGTTCTTGGAAATACTCCTGAACAAAACAGATAAGATTAACGACATTGGAGCTGAATCAGTTTTGAATGGTATTGCCTTCGGTTGTGCTAAGGTAGGTCAGAAATGCCTTGTGAACCAAGCTATCGTGGAAGGTCATATCTTTCCCGATACGGCTTATGGAGTTTATTTGGATGAGCTTGCTGCTATTCGTGGCGTTTCTCCGAGATTTGGTGCGGCAGCAAGCTCCACTTATGTACGACTTATTGCTGACGAGGGAACGACTTATTTGAAAGACGTTCATACCTTCACCAGTACTTCGGGAATAACATTCTCATTGGAAGAGGACATTGTAATTGGCGTGAACGGATATGCTTATGCTAAGGTACGTTGCGACCAAGAAGGACTTGACACCAACGTTGACCCTTTGTCTATTAACAAGGTCAATCCGATACCGACTGGTCACTTGACTTGTACTAACGAATACCGAGCGACAGGCGGACGAGATGAAGAGGATGATGATTTGTTCCGTCAGAGAATTAAAGACAGTATCAATCAACTCGCAAGAACAACTCTATCTTACTTGGAGCAAGTGTTTATGAAAATCAATCCGAATGTATTGAGACTTCACAAAGGAGGTATTGATGCGGATGGACGATTGAATTTGATTGTAGTATCAGTAAACGGACAAGATTTCACAGACGATGAGTTCAACGAAATATTGAGCCGTTCGGAGGAGTATTTGTCACTGTCGGAGCTTCTAAGGAGTTCAACCGATTATGCATTGAAACTAAACAACGTTGATTGGTTACCTGTTGATGTTGAGTTCCGAGTTGATATTGACCCTGCTTATGACCAAGACCGAGTACGAAGGGAAATACAAATTCAGATGTCGAAGTTGTTTGACTATCGTTTTTGGGAGTATGGAGATAAGGTTGAGTGGGAAAACTTATTGTTTGCTGCTAAGAATGTAGATGGAGTTCGATACGTGCCTGATACGCACTTTTATCCTCACGCTGATATAAACGTACCGAAATACCGACTTCCACGTGTTAGAGGGTTTGTAATGCGTGACCTTGACGGTAATATCATAGAAGATAACGGAGGAGTTTTAGCTGAGGTTTATTATCCGAACGAAATTGATACTTCATTCCAGTCATCTGTATTAACAACTATCTGATATGAGAACACAAGTAAGCGTAAAGACTATAACAGAGGTTGAGCAATCAAGCGGTTTGTTTCTCATCAATTGTTTTTCGGATATGAACGATGATGGCTCAACAACTCCTTCTATATATAAATCTCAAGTGTTGGAGAAACCTATGATTGTTGACAACACTTCGGGAAAAGAAGGAGAGTTGCTGTTGTCTCACAGTGGAGAAACTGTTGGTAGTATAAACAACGATGGGGAATTGATAATTGAACCTGAAGGAGACGATGCTAACAGATATGTAAAAGAACAAGAAAACTTGACGTATAATGAAGGATAATATATTGAACGCAATTGGGGACGTGCTATTGATAGACGTTACGCCTCAGATAACAGGAAGAGTTCATTTGACGGACTTTTCCGATGTCGTTGAGGGAGTAACCGATACACGCACTGTTCATAAAGAGTTCCGAATTTCACCCGATGGAGTTTTTTGGAACGATTGGCAAGAGCTAACGTCAGCAAACCTTTCTTCGGATGATTATATTGTTGATAGTTCTTTGACTATTCAATTAAGATATACAAGGACTGGTTCTGATAGTACGGGAGTTATTGAGTTCAAAAGCATAGACTTTATGGGCTCACGAGAGGCAATTCAATTTGTCGCTCCTACTATCAGTTCCAGTATCTTTGCTAACATAATTGGTACGCCAGAGATGAAGGCTTTGGAAGAAAACATCTTCAAAAAGTTGTATTATCGCGGCATTGTACCAAATTATATTCCGAGAGCCGAAAACTCTGACGAAAAAGAAGACAAAGACTATATTGACTTGTTCTTTTCTGTTGCGAGGTTTTACAGTATGTTCATTCGTTTCTTCAAGAGGTTTGAAAACTTCCAAGACGATTTTGACCTCATGAGAGAGCAAGTGAGACAATATGGAATATACTTCGATGAAGCAAACATTACTCTTGAAGACCTTCAATATTTAGCTCAAAATCTTTATGACCAAATACGTCAAAGGGGAACGGAGATGATATTCAAGCGTAAAGGTTATTTGCTGCCGAACGGAGAGACTTTACAGATTGACGGAGAGTTTATCAGACTGGTAAGAAGCAAGGTCAGCGATGAGCTTTTATACGAGAATATCCCATTGGAGAAAGTAGGTTGGTGTATGAGACAATGTTCTCCGATGTATCGTGGAACAGGTATGTCGAAATATCTGAATAAAACCAAGGAGCTATCGGAGGACTTTGAATACTTGTCAAATTTCGTCATAACTCAAAGCGGAAATTCAAGCTACAAGTTAATGGACTATGACGGCAAGAAAGTATTAGACTTGCAAGCCAACGGTGGTATCGTAGGACTGGGAAGACAAGACGAAAGTTTGAATGTTGATGATAATATATATGTTGTTGATAGTCGTTTGGATTATGAGATAACATTTGCGTTCTGCGTTATCGGAGGATTGAGTCAACATGCGAATATAGAGTTTGGCGTTGAAGGGTTTGATTCGTTGAAGAATAAACTGGATGATGCTTTCATTACTCCGAACGGTTTTTCAATATCAGAAACCTTCTTTACAATACAAACAATTAACAAAGTACCGAAAGTTTGGTATCACGTCAGAGGTATCATACATGCTTATTCTACGGCAAATGTAAACAGCAGTCCTACTAATATTGGATTTGGCACTAATCTATATTTCAACAACTCTTTCGTTAAGTACATATTGCCGAAAATACAAGTTTCAAGTACTGATAAAACAGAAGTCGCTATTTGGGATTATAAGATAAGACCTTTGGTGAGAGGAACTAATATATTGCCTTTGAAAGACGGCACTACCAACTCTCACAGTTTAGGCTTCATCCAGAGTTCACGCATATTCTATGCCTATGTTAGAAATAATAACAATAGCCAAAGTCAGGATGAAATTACAGATATTATAGAGAAGTATTTGTTGCCTTTCAATGTAACGGATATATTTGTCTTCATGAGTAATTATTAAAACTAAGATAGTATGTCAAGAATTAAATTCAATGAAAACTTGTTTTTGGAGGTTAATGAACTCCAAAGATTGGTTAAGTTTTTAGCCGATGACGGATATAAGCTGGCTATCAAATCCATGTCGAAGTCTTTTGGAATAGTAGAGAATTCAGGCAACACTTACTTCAAAGTAACCGCCAAGGCTGGAACTGCTAATACCGTCATCATCAACCCAGGTGTTGCTTTTACTAAGGACGTTGATGCCATAGTTATGGAGAACGCTTTGGAAATGCAAATTCTTAACACTGGCGTAAATCGTTGGTTGGTGCTTTCTCGTGCCGTTAAGAACACCGAAGCGGGAACGGTTACCATTAACACTGACGGCTCATTATCGGGTATTGGAACGGAGTTTACAAAAGTCCTAAGAGGTCAACCCAACTTCCCTACGAAAGTAAAGTTTGAATCAAATCAAAACTCTGGTGAGTATGAAGTAGTGAGTGTCGTTTCCGATACGTCAGCCGTTCTTTCAGGCTCCTTCGTAAATGAGTCTGGTTTGCAATACTCCGTTATCGGAACATTCACACCAGGGTTTCAACCGCTTGAAGCTAACAAGCTGATTTACGAATATGATTCATACAATATCCGTATCGTAGATTCAGCAGACAAGCCTTCTTTATCGGCTGATGAGTTTATCATTGCTGGCGTATCGTTCGATGACGCTGGAGGTATGAACATTACAGATGAGCGTATCTATTCAATGTTCAACAATCCTTATGTTCAGCAAGGTAGTAGTTCGGATGCCGCTTCAAAAAATCCATTAGCAAGTCTTTTGAGCGTTGCAGCTATCGGAGGTATAAATTCTGTTAATACCGTATCGGTTGATTTAGAATTGGTGGTTGAACATGGATATACGATAACAAAGTTTGAGTTGGTAACAACTTCTACTTCTAACTCATTCAATATCCTTTCGGGGTCAAGTAACTATCTTGGTACTGGCAATATTCCTGACGGACTGTTTAACGGTTGGTTATTGGTAAACAGAGCTAATATGAAATATGCTAAAATTGATAGCAATTCAAATAAGTCTTTGTTTATATCAAATTTAGACACTTCAATGATTTTAGATAATAACAATGATTTTATTGTAGTGCCTAATTTCTTGGAAATGGAATATGAGGTTAAGTTATCTTCCAATGTTAATTTGCCTTCTAAACCATTCTACTTCCGAGCTTCTATATGGAATGTGACGGAAAGAATGAGAGTTTATGCCTTTTTCCCTTCAGTGTCGGGAACATTCACAGATGAGATAACAATTTCCATAGGTTATCGAATGTTGGATAATAGCGGTAAACAATTCCCATTTGGAAATCTTGCCATAGCGCAATTTACAAACATTGATGGACAGTCTGAAACTTTATCAGGTAGTTCATTTGTTGTAAATCTTGCTAATATTGAACCTCAAGCTAAACAACGCAATTACTCTTAAAGTTATGATGATATATTTAACAGGGGCAACAAGCTCATTAGCAAAATCTCAAGACAATCCTCAAACGGACGCTGCTTTGAGTTTGGGAGGATATATTTCTTCCACCCCAGTTCCAAATGCGGCAATAAACGCTTTGTTCGACATTATTTCTTCTTACACTTTGGACAAAAAACCGAAGGAAACTATTGCTATTGGACTCATAAATCAATTTGAAGACAAGGTAGCAACAGATGTTGAGATAAAGATAATAACCGATGAAAATCATGAAGCATTATTCAAATTAGCAGCTGTTGCTGTAAGTACGGATAACTATATGATGGAACAAATTGCTAATCGTTATCAGGAACCAATGCTTGCTGAATTTCATGACGCTTCTTTTTACCGAGCTGCGGTTGATTTAGAAATTAAGCAATACGCTTCAGCAGGTGAGGAAATTGCTCTGTATCCTTTCAATGTATCTTTTGAAGTAAGAGAAACAGGAATTGAAGGTACTTGGTTAGCCTTTGAGGAGGCATTTAGCAATGACGAAACTTATACTGTGAAGAGAATATCCGAAACGATATTCAGGATTGAGAGACGTGACGAAACGGTGCTGGAAACTCCGTTAGAATGCTCTTACATTGCCACCGAAGGTTTTACGGCTAATTTTTTAGGTCAGTTAAAAAATAAAGCGGACAATTCTTTGTACGTTAAAGACGCACTTCAGCCCAAAGAAGCAGTGGGTTTTTGGATACAAAGAATAATTAAAAAAAATCGTTATCCTACAAACGAGGAGTTGATAAAAGAGTATAAAGATAAATTTGTACGTGAAACTGTAGAGGGGGTTGAGGTAGTTATCAGTTATAATTTAGTTGATGTTAAGAACTATCAAGAAACTGATTACAATGAAGATTATTCGTAACTTTTTATAATTTACAATATGGCAGGATATGATGACACCTATCAGATGATTATTTCCACTTTAATGGGGCGACCTGTTGGAACAGAAATTCAGCCTGATAGTCAGCAAGCATATGAAATAAATATGCTTAACTACATTAGGAGTTTGGAACTTATTGCGAATGGACCATTGATTGGAATTGCTGAACCTGATACTCAGCCAATTCAACCTAATGACGCAAGAGCTTGTTACATAGCAGGTGTCGCTCAAGACAGAACTGTTGCGTTCCAAAACTTCCGAAATTATTTGGGTCAACCGATTCAGATAACGAATGGGCAAATGGAAGCATGTTTGGTTATCCTTATTTGGGATACGCAATATTGGTCAGCAACGCAAGTTCCTACCAATATAATCAGTGCAGCAGAACAAGCTAACTTCTATTACAGTTACAATGTTAAAAAAACTTATTCTTCAATTGCTTCTATGAATGCTGACTCTAACAATCCTATTGGAACAGACGGCAAATATATAAAGATTGGAGATATTGTTACGGTTGTTAATTCAACAACTCCTTCTGAAAATGGCATTTATAGCTATGAAGGAGCTACTAATGGATGGAAATATCAAAGCAGTTTTAATTTTCAATTAGAGCAAATAAGAAGTCAGAATACAAATACTGCACCGAGTAATAAATTATTTGATGACACTATTAGTAGTATGACAGAGTTTGTTATGCCTAATTTATATCATTTTGATAAATTGAAATTATCAGAATTTTATATGAAAGGAGTTAAAAGTGAAGATACAATAACGTGTAAAAGTTTGTCTTCAAACTCCAATAATTTTAGTATGACTATATATGTTAATGACGTAGCAGTGATAAATTTTTCAATTAACAACCCAGTAATTGGAACTGTTTATAAAGCTACTGCTAATTATGTACCTGGGTATGAAGATTCATATATAGTAATTTCTCAAATTACTGACTATTCTAATAGCGGTGCAATTATTGCTCAATTTTATTCAAAAAATGTTTGTAATGTTGCTAATTCTCCTAAAGTACAAAAATATATATCAAATTTAACTGAACAAAGAATAGATGAAAACTCCGGCAATATAAGTAGCATTGAAAGTATCATTGAAAATATTTTATCAAAGCCCAAATTTATTCAAAGGCCAGATGTTGATTCAAATATTTTAGAATTGTTTGTTAAAATAGATGGGGTAGATAACACTAATATAAATTTCGGTACAATTTCAATAAATTGGGACACAAAGGCTGCGACTTTATATGGATATGTTGGTTCTACATATTCTATTGGTATTGTAATACCAACTGGAACGTTACAAGAAAATTTTGTATATGAATTTACAACTCCTTTGAAAGATAAAAAGGTTTATGGATATATAGTATTTAAGAATTCAAGTAATATTTCATTGTCTGGCTTAACTGGAAATACATTAACAACAAACACCAATATTATAGGTAATTTAATTGAATCATACCTTGAAAATGAAAGACAATTGAATTTAATTGAACTTAATTCATATTTCATTAACAACGAAAACGCTAATAATGCAATTAGTGAATTATATATTCCCAATATTGAATCATACGGAGCATTAACTGTATATTCACAGACAAGCTACAAAACATCTATTAGATTATTTTTGCGTAACTCAAATGGTGATGTGGTCTTACAAGCTGCTGAAGCTAATACGCCATATGGTTATGATTATTATAAAATAGGAGCTATAACTCCAATTATTGAAGTATCTACATTAAAGACTGTTGGTTGGGTTATATTTAATCATTCTGTTGACTATGCCAGTAGCGGAACTTCATTTGCTATATTTCCTAACGCAATTAAAAATATTGATAATTCACCAACTATCAAATCAATGCTGGATTCAGATGAACAAATAGTATTGTTGGGAGATAGTATCATAGGTCAACCTGCTCAAAATGTATTACCGTTTGCTTTAAGTGGGTTGACTAAAAAAAGAGTTTTCCAATTGGGATTTGGAGGTTGTACAATGGCATGGCGTTCAGCACAAGGAGGTGGTACAGATTATGATTGGTTTAGTTTTGTATCTATTGCTGATGCGATAGCAAGTGGAGATTACAGTTTGCAAGAAAACGCTACTGGTACTGTTGATTATAGATTTCAGATTGACCAAATGAAATCTATTGATTGGACTAAAAAGATTACCATAATATGTAATTATGTAAATAATGACTTAACAAATGGTATTGAATTAGGAAATAGTTACAATTCAAACATGATAATTGATGAACTAAATAAGAATAAATTTCTTGAAGCTCAAATATATGGGGTAAAAAAAATATTGACGGCTCATCCAGATACTAAATTTATTTTTTTAGGAAAAATGTTTAGAATGTATAATAATGGAGTTTTACCTGAATTTGAATATGTAAATCCTACAACTAATTTAAATGCTCAAAATTTTATTGATTCTGAAAAAGACAATTGTAAAAAAATGGGTTTAAGATTCATTGATGCTATAAATTATGGAGTGAGAACGTCTTTCAATATAAATTCATATACATTAGATGGAACGCATTTCAACGGATATGGAGCAACTGAATTTGCAAAGTATTTATATAATTTATGGAAAGAAATAAATATTTAGGTAATTAATTTGATAATTAAAAAGACGAAAGAAATAACTTTCGTCTTTTTTTATTATAGCAAAAACTTAAAATATAAATATTAGTAAATGTATCATCATTAAACTATAAGTCACGAGCAATCATGTAAATCATTTATATGATTAAATATGAGACAAAGTTATAAATCGAGCGTGAACGTTTACACCAGTAACGCAAAAGAGGCAGCTCTGTCCTTGTAACTGAGGGGTAACTTCTGACAACTGCCGACTATCATACCCAAGTAATTTGTAACAGATGTTTAACAAAGGGGGAGCGAGGGGGTAACATTCTCTGTATCCTAACACCCCAAGTAATATTGAATTTATGAAAGCAAAGAAAACAGTTTGGAGTATCTTCCGAGATTATGTCAATAGCAAGCCTATTGGAACTGAGATAACGAGGCAAGAAATTCTTAATCAAGTTGGAAAAGAACTTGTCGAGATTGGTAAGACAATCAACCATTACCAGAAAGGTACAGTAGCAAATTTTTCATCTACTACTTTGGATTGCGCACGCAATATGGCGACAGGCAGATATTATCTTGAAAAGACCGAGAAAGTTGGTCAAGATAATTTGTCATTTTCCGTCAGATTATACAATTTCTCAGTTGAGGAAAGACTATGACCGTGAGCAGAAGATGATAGCAGAAAGAAATGGACATGGCAGTAGAAATAACAGTAACGAGGATTAACAATTTTGAATATTCCTTTAAGCTATCGAGCAAGAATGGGATAAGGCACGTTGCGAAGGCATTAACTTTTAGCAACCCTGACCCTTTTGCTTATTCGTCAAAAATAGAGAAGTTTGACAAAAAGAAGCTCACTTTCAAAATAGGCATGTTGCCTACGTTGGAAAAGTATATCCGAGTTCACAACCTTTCATATCAGATTTCAGACTATGATTTTGCTCTGCCTGAAGGCGTGGAGATAGACAACCGAATGTCGGGAAAGTATATTCACCAACGCAAAGCAGTTGAGGCTTTTTATCGAAGGAGGTTTGGAATCATAGTCGTCCCCACCAGAGGAGGAAAGACCTTCATTGCTTCGGAAATATTGCGTATATTCTTGAATACCGATGATGGTAACTTTCTGTTCCTTACCGATAACACAACGCTGTTTAATCAAGCCGTAAATGATATCAAGGAGTATTTTCAGCCGTATGGTGGTATAGAGGTAGGAGAAATCAAAGCTGGCAAGATTGACACTGGCAAGCGTGTAACTGTAGGAATGATTCAAACAATTCAATCTACGTTCTCTGCCCGATGTAAAGACAAGGTCAAGAAAAGGGAGCTTGATAAGTATTTCAAAACATTAAAGTTCCTTTGCGTAGACGAGATACACGACAACTGTTCTGATGCGAAGCTCAAGACCTATAAGAAAGCGAAGAAATTGGAATACCAACTTTGTCTTTCAGCAACTCCGTATCGAACAGGTACGCTGGTTCAGAACTTGAAGCTCAAAGAATGGAGTGGAGATGTTCTTTACACGATAACCGAGAAACGGTTGAGAGAAAGGAAGGTATTGTCAGACTATCGTGTGTTCATGCTACTTATTGACCATAATGATATTGAGTACGACATTGAAGTGGACGATTACAATGGTTATCGAAGAGAGTTGATATTTGAATCAAAACTTCGTAACAAGCTATTGATGCAGGTTATCGGAATACTCCGAGAGTTGAACCTCAAAACGCTTGTGTTATTCCAAAGCGTAGAGCATGGACGCAGGATGGAACGTATTTCGGGAATACCTTTTATCAGCGGAGAAAATGACAGTGAGGAGCGTGAGCGAGCAAAAGAGGAGTTCTTGGAGGGTGAAGGTGGATTTTTACTGGCTTCAAATATCTTCAAGAAGGGCGTCACACTTCCGCAAGTTGAAGTAATGATAAACGTGGACGGAGGTTTGGAAGATGCTAACACTATTCAGAAGAAAGGACGTGTATTGGGAGCAACAAAAACCAAGAGCCGAAGCCTGATAATTGACTTCTTTGATTTGTATGATGCCTATTTTTCCGAACACTCTGAAACAAGGTTAAACACTTATATCGGAGCTATCGGTGAGAAGCGTGTCGGCATTCTTGATACTTCGATTGATGATTGGAAAGAAACAATAAAAAGATGGACAATAAAGTGGTTCGCCGCAGACAAAGATTATTCAGATATGCAGTAGATACGTTCGTGGAGTTATTGGAGCAAGTTACCAAACGGAAAGTTAATTACAAATGTAACAACTCCGATACAGCTTGCTGGAATAACTTCATGGACACTTTCTCTGACCTTATCGGAGAAGAGTTTGTAAGGAAGTTTTGCGAATATGGTATTCAATCTTGGTTTAATTCAGGAGCAAAGAAGGACTATTCACGAGAAATAAGGTTCAATTGGGTGTTCGGAAAAACCGCCATAGCAAGGTGGAAAAAGTACGATATAGACACCAATGTATACATTACAAGGATTGGACTGAAGAAAGACCATAAAATCAATGTAATAAAGAAGAAAACTGAAATACCAGCGTTAATATCTACTATCAGACCTGCGGAGGAGAAATTCAAAGCAGCCTACCATAATACCAACAGAGGGTTTTTATGGTGCATAGCAAATACAACTCTGTATTTTCATAAGAGTTCTAAATGTGCAACTTGTAAATTCAAAAACGAATGTAAGGAGCTTCTGAAAAAGGAGTATCCAAAAATATATGTAAAAAGAGGTTATGGCGAAAAATGATGGATTAGCAAGTAACTTCGTTGTTGAGCTTCTTGCGGCTGCGTTAGAGAAAAGAACAGTATTTGAAATTGTTAGACAATACTTGAAATTCTCTTATTTGCAAATTGAAAGTGAGAAGAAGCTGTGGCAATGGGTTACAAAAAGATACGACCGAACAGGGAAAGTTCCGACTATCGGTCAGATTCAGCAACAATTCCAAGATGATGAAAATGTATTAGAGAAACTTGAAGAAATATCCGATGTAGAGATTGATGAGCAGGGCGGTCATGAGATGATTGTTGATACTTTCGAGAAGTTCATCAAGAAGATGAAATTTTTGGAAGCTAACGACAAGATTGCTGATTTATACAACCAAGGAAAGAAAGAGCAATCTTGGGATATGTTCGTCAAATACGCTGAGGACTTCTCCAAGTTCTCCATTCAGTCTGCTAAGTTTGAAACCGTATTTGGAGACTTTGCCGAACGTCAAGCAAAAAGGAGAAGCGATGATTGGCAGTTCCGTTATAAGATACCGACTGGTATTGATGAAATAGATTATAGGTTGGGCGGTGATAACGGTGGCCCAGAAACTGGTGAGTGCGTTCTTTGGTTGGGAGATTCAGGAGCTGGTAAAAGTCAGGTGTTGGTTTCCGTAGGTATATCAGCTGCCCGACAAGGTTTCAGAGTAGCCCACTTTCAGTTAGAAGGTACGAAGGAACAATGTTTGAACCGATACGATGCTGCTTGGACAGGTACGTTATACCAAGATGTTAAACTTGGTAACATTACCGCCAAGAAGATGGAGGTGACCAAACGTATTATTAAGAAGCTCCGAAAGAGTGATATCATTGTAAGCTCCGAAGAAACATTCAACGCTAAGACCTTGCCCGATATTCGGAGAGAGGTCAAGGAAATGGAAAAAACTTATGGTAAGATTGACGTTATCATAATAGACTATTTGGAGTTGTTAGAAGTAGGCGATGGTCATAACTATACACCTCACGAGGAGCGTTTCAGACAAGCAAAACTTGCGAAGGGTATGAAGATGCTTGCCATGGAATTCAATGCAGTGGTTCATACAGCTACCCAGTCAAGTAGTATCGGAGAGGAGCAGAAGAACGACCCAGAGTTTGTTATCACCCGTGCTCAACTTTCGGAGGATAAAGGAAAAATCAGACCGTTTGATATTTTTATTACAATCAATCAAACAAGGGATGAGTCCAAAGAAGAGATTATGAGACTTCATACTGATAAGCTCCGAGACTACAAGAACGGTGACCCCATACACATCTGCAATAATTTCGCATACGCAAGGTTTTATGATAGAAAGCGTACATTGAATACAGATTGGGATGAATATGAAACGAGCAACAAGGAAGATTGATGATACCGACCTTCGTGATTTGTTAATCAATCCGAAGTTAAACCGAAGAGGACAATACATTTGCGATTGTCCTTTTTGCGGTAAAGAAAAGCATTTTTATATATCACGTCAAACTCAACTTTGGGATTGCAAGAAGTGCGGTGAATATGGAAGTATTTACAAACTTCTTAAACAGCTGGATAAAACTTATCTGCTGGGAGGTGCAACGGTTGAAATTCGGGAGACTATTCAGAGCCTTCGGAGTATCGTTGCGGAAAGCATAGAGGAGGATGAGGTAACGTTAAAGGAGCTACCTGTTATAAAGATGCCTGTGGGGTGGAAAGTGTCCGTAGCAAGCACGAAATACCTATTGGGGCGTGGAATAACTCCTGCTGATTGTAAGCGTTATAATATAGGAGCTACTGATTTGTATCGTAAATACCAAAACTATGTCTTGATACCAATTTACGATGGCGGAAAGATACGAGGTTTTTTGGGACGTTACGGAGCCAAGAAAGTTCCGTCAGACCGATTAAGATACAACAACAGCGTTGGTACGGAGTTCTCCGAGCTTTTGTTTGGATATGATGAAATAACCGAGAACACTACAACCGTTATATTAGTAGAAGGAATTTTTGACAAGATAGCAGTTGACAAAGTTCTTCATCTATGGGATAGCGAGGATATAAAATGCGTTTGTACATTCGGAAAGAAAATCAGTCCAGAGCAATCGAAAAAGTTAATGTTGAAGGGAGTCACAAATGTCATATTGTTATATGATTTTGACGCTATCAAAGACATCAAAAAGTACGGTTTGGAACTTGAAAACAACTTCGTGACAAGTATTACATATACAAGTTCTAAAAAAGATATTGACGAATGTTCTCCAGAGGAGGCTTTGAAAGTATTTGAACATTTGTATAAACCCAGAGATTTTAACGAAAGTGTAATTGGCAAGCTCAGAAAATGATAGGAATTATTTACAAAACAACTTGTTTGAAGGATGGCAAAATATATGTAGGACAACATAGAGTGAAAGACAAAGAAACTCTTGACCCTTGGTATGTTGGTAGTGGGAGTGATTTAGAAAAATATATTGATGAAGCTAAACATGAAGATAGATTGAATTGGTTAAAGTTCTTCCAAAGAGAGGTATTGAAAATTTGTTATACTCAAAATCAATTAAACGGATATGAAGCATATTTCATCAATAAATTTGACGCCACTAATCCGAATATAGGTTTGAATATATTGAAGAGTTGTTGTTTTAAGAAATCTGGAGCGTCAAGAGATAAAAGAGTTGCTAATAAAATATCTGCCGCTTTGAAAGGTAGAAAATTGCCTGACGAAACGAGAATCAAAATGAGTATATCTCAAAAAGGTAGGTTGAAAGGCAAAATGTCTGAAGAGACAAAGGAAAAGATAAGAATTGCTAAACTTGGAGCAAAAGTATCTGAAGAAACAAGGTTAAAATTAAGCAATATAAGAAGAGGGAAGAAACATTCAAAAACTTGGAGTGAAAAGATAGGAAAATCTCAAAGAGGAAATAATTGTAAATTTACCAACACTATATGGATTTACAATTATAAGGAGGGAGTTAATAAACGTATTCCGATTAATGAAGAAATACCACTTGGTTGGAATAAAGGTAGAATGAGTTATTTTAATTGAGTATGGAACATAAAACAAGAAATCTATCAGTAGCAGAATACTTTTTGGTAATTCAGAAAGAGTATTTGATTGCTGAATTTAGAAAAAAGATATATTACAACCCAAAAGATAAGTCATATTATCAAAGGGTTATGGAGCATAAAGCTAAGAAAATAAATGATATTGCTAAACGCAATCGTTTAGATAGCATTCTGAATAGCTCCAGCAAATTGGAAGAGGTACGGAGCGAGCTATTTGATAAACTTGGCAAACCAAAGTTTGAATTGACCGAGCTTGATGTTGAGAATTATTACGCTATCGGGAACGAGTTTTCATTCAAGGGAGGTATATGGATTTTGGACCAAGTTAAGTCCGATGGAACATTGACGCTTTATTCCGCAAAGTTACAAGAATATGAAGATGCGAATAAAGACGATGTATGTCGAATATTGTAGAAAATAAAATTTGTAGTTTATCCAATAAAACATTGGGTTTGTCTGGGGTTTTGCTTAACAAAAGTTAAATCTTTGGGCAAACCCAAAAATTTTTTCGATTTTATTTTGCCGTTTGAAAAATTGTCCTTACCTTCGTATCAGAATTGTAAATTAAATTGTAAATCGCAATGGGACAAAAGATGAAAATGTCAGAAAAACTCTATCATAGATATGAGTATCTTGCGAAGAAGTACGCATCCAAGATATTCTCCTATGAAGAACTGTCCTTTGAATTTGAGGACTTGGTTCAGGAGTTCCGTTTGAAAATCTTTACTTCCATAAAATCATACGGCAGGCGATGGGCCAAATATCGGAGAAACGAAGCATCAAAGCCAGTACCAATCCGATTTTATTTGGAAGCAGCTTGTTCTAACAAGTCCAGAGATTTTATGAAGTATATAAGTAGAGAGAACTACAAAACAAGAATTGATGAAATCAATTTTGATTATGGTATCGAAGGAGATACACAAATTTCTCCTGAAGTAAACAAGTTTGTACTTAATGGAGTAGATTTGTTGGAAGGATTGACGGGCAAAGAAAGAGTTATATTTTCACTTTTCTTGCGAGGTTACAATACAAAAATTCTTAACAAAGTTTACTTTAACAACGAGTCAGAGAAACGAGCAAGAAAGGAAATCTTGGACAGTGGCGATGAACCAATTGGAGTAGCAGATATAATAGACTTACAAAAGAGTTACTTGATTCAGAAATATGGTAACGAATTGCTACAACAAAAGAAAGTATTTTCAACTTACAGTTTCGATGAAGAGTAACGAAAACAGTTTTAACAAATAAATAGTAATCATTAAAATCGTAAAAGCAATGGCAACGAAAATGAATGCAGCAACAGCAAAAAGAGTGAAGGCGTTAAAGATTAACGCAAAGAACGAAGAAGAAGCACGTGAGAAACTTCTTGAAATCTTGGTAGAAAACGGAATTGAAGGAATGGAGGAAGAGGAAACTGATACCCTTCTGGACATTGCTGAATCCTTCGTGGAAGACGACAACTCAGGCGATGACGAGGAACAGACCGAAGAGGAAGAAAACGATGAACTTGCCGAGGAAGTTGAAGAAGAGGAGGAAGAAAAACCGAAGAAACCTGCCAAGAAGGCTTCTAAAAAGGTTGAAGAGCCTGAGGAAGAAGAGGAGGATGACGAAGAAGAAACCGAAGAGGAGGAAGAAGATGAGGACGAGGGTGACGAGTTCGCAGAAATGGACAGAACAGCTCTGAAAGCCTACATCAAAGACAATGAGCTTGACATTACCGTTAAGAAGTCTATGACTGATGACGATATTCGTGAGGCTATCCGTGCCGAAGTAGGAGAAGATGAGGACGAGGACGAGAAACCTGCACCGAAGTCAAAGGCAAGCACGAAAACCGCTGAAAAAGCAGCTCCGAAGAAAGAGGATAAGAAAGCTGCTGCACCTGCTAAGAAAGCGGAGAAGAAAGAAACAAAACCTGCTGCCGGCAAACGTGGAACAAAACTTGACCCGAAGAACAACGAAGATGACCGCAAAGCGTTCGCACCGTTGAAGAAGTTGTTCCCTGAAAGTGAATACGCATATGCTTGGGTAGCGAGTGCGGGCGTAACTATCAAACACAAAGGCAAAAACTCTCAGCGTTCTATGGTTCTTATCGAGAACTGCTCAAAACAGGCTGACGGCTCTATCAAGTGTAACTTGTATCTGTTGACCTTCACTAAACAGACCGAGATACTGGACAAAGCAGGTATTGACTACGAGCCTTGCTGGAGTGGAGCACCGCTTATTAAGGGTATTACTCTTGATGAAGCTCTTGAAATCATCACTGACCTTATGGAGCATATTACGGCAACCGTTCAGAAAATCGACAAGAAGCTGGGCGAAAACCGCAAGAAAATGGAAGAGAACTTGGACAAAAAGAAACCTGCCAAGAAGTCAACCAAAGTAGAGGAGCCTGAAGAGGAAGAAGATGAGGACGATGAAGAGGAGGAGGAAGCTCCAAAGAAAAAGACGTCCAAAGCTGCTCCTGCAAAGAAGGCTGCTAAAAAGGTAGTTGAGGAAGATGACGAAGAAGAAGAGGACGATGAGGAAGAAGAAGATGAAGCACCAGCTCCGAAGAAGAAAGCTGCTTCAAAATCGGCTCCTGCTAAAAAGACTACCAAGAAGAAATAAACCTGATTGGTAAGCAATAGAGAAGAAGGAGAGCGTGTTGAGCGTTCTCCTTTCTTTTTCTCCCATAGTTACTAAGGGAGAAGAAACGAAAAGAAAATTTCAAATAATGATTGATATGAATATTCCGAGTAACAATGTTTGCATTCCTGAGTTGGGAGTAGCAAAAACAGAGACCTTTGCAGCGTTGTACCCTGCTATCAATTACTACCTGTTCACCCAGAAGGACTACGAGCCGAGCCGTGACGGAGAAGTTAAGGAGGTGCTTGATTTTAAGACGCAGTTGACCAATCCTTATCGTAGATGTGTAGGAGGTTACGAGCGTGATATAAATGTGTTCTTTTTATTGGCTGAAGCGATGTGGATAGCAATGGGAAGAAAAGATGTTCACTTCTTGACTTTGTTTAATAAGAAGATGGCAGACTTTTCGGATGATGGTGAAACGTTTCACGCTCCTTATGGTTATCGGTTACGTCATTGGGGCATTCGCACCGAAGACAAGTTTGTAAAAGATAACTTGGACGCAAGTAAGGGGTATGACCAAGTAATTGATGCTATCAAAATCTTATCTGAAAATCCAAACAGCCGTCAGGTAGTTATGGAGATTTGGAATCCAAACTTTGACTTGGGATACAAAACCAAAGACATTCCGTGTAACGACATAGTGATGTTGAAGATAAGAGAAGGGAAACTCATCACGACTATCGGAAACCGAAGTAATGACCTTCATTGGGGATTGCCGACAAATATCTTCCAATTCAGTTTCTTGACCGAGCTTATGGCGGGTGCGTTGGGCGTAGAACTTGGAACGCAAACTCATAACTCTCAAAGCCTTCATATCTATGAATGGAACAAGATTGCTAAAACTATGAGCGACTTGTATGCCGAGAAAAGAGGAGGTGGAAACGTTATCGGGAATATGTATGAGGATTGCGAAGCCCAAGAACGTAGAATGGATTTCAACTTCAGTCACGAAGTAGCCGTCAACCGTTTCCGTGAGATTGAATATAACCTTCAAATCATTATTGATAACCTTATCCGAGTATCGGAGGGAGAAGAGCCGATTGAGGCTGAAATCCAGCAGTTAGCAGACTTTTCTACTTATCTGTATAACTCTTACCGACTTCTGAAGATATATTTGGAATACAAGCTGAAAATGACCGTTCTCAAAACTCCTGACGAGAAAGATGTAGCACGTCATACCGCTATTTCTGAAATCGAAGTCTTGGAAGCTAATATGGAGGATGATAGCGGAACAGGCGCTATGGGCTACAATTGGGATATATCTATGCTTGCTAAGAACTTCTTTGCCGCAAGGTTATCTAAAAAAGTAGAACATGAATATCTTGGTAAGCTATGACGGAAACATTATCAAAATGGTTAGAAGAAAACAAAATGGTAGTATCGGAGTCAGAATTGGATGGCTCCGATATTATTACCATAGAGGAAGTTGGAACATTCCTTTACCTTCAGCCGTTTGACGGGAAAATAATTGATGAAGATTTTGCCTTTATCCTATCTGATGAGGAGTTTGATATATTGGATGAAAAGAAGGTAAACTACATCTTGTTTGAATTTGGAAGCAAGTTCTATTATTCAGGCATCAAGAAAGACAAAAACCGTTACAACGAATTGGTATTCAAGCCAGAGTTCAATGACTTCAAATATCTTGGTAAAACGAGCGAGCCGAAAGTCATGGACTTCGTACACTTGGGGGTACATTCGGAGTATGAAATGATGAACGGTTCAGGCTCCTGCGAGACATGGGCGAAGAAAGCGAGCTTCATGGAATGCAAGGCAGTTGGTATTTGCGATAAGAATACTATGGCTGGAGTTCTTTCGTTTCAGACTGCTTGCGAAAAGAAGAAAATCAAATCAATAATCGGAGAAACTGTCACCGTGGCAATCAATTACTCCGAAGAAAAACAAAACCAAGAAACCTTTGAATTGAAGTTCTTCATCTTGAACTACGATGGTTGGAAGAACTTATTGCTCATCAATAAGGCTATAAACGTAGATTACAATGGATTCATTCCTGACACGCTTCTTTATACGCTGGGGAAAGGACTTTGCTGTGTAGTGCCGAAGGAGAGCGAATTGAACTATGTAAAGGACGACAAGAAAGCTGCTATAAAACTTATAGCAAAATATAAGAAAGTATTTGACCAAGTGTTTTATCAGATAGACACGGTTGAGTACGTTTCACAACAACTATTCCGAAAACATCTTGAGAATATAGACACGTATCTTTGTAACTATCGAAAGATGTTGAAGCCTATCTTGATAAATGATTCATATTATCTTGATAAGGAAGAAAGCGAGTTGAAGTCAATTCTCAATAAAGTAAACAACAAAGCTACACCAGAGTCAAATGACCAATACTTCAAGAGCGTAGCTGATACCATAAACGCCTACGAAGAATGGATTGAGAACGTAGAGCCGTTGTTTGAGGCAATTGTAACTGGTATAGAGAATGCTTCAAAGCTATCTGACTCCATAGACTTCCGTATAAACACAGGAGAGCGTAAACTGCCTCATTTTGAGGTTAAGGATGTTGAAGGTGCATTCTTTGAGGAATTGGAGAAAGGTATCAACGAACGTCTTGGTCATCTGAAACCGAAAGAGATGAAGAAGTACATGAAGCAAATTGAAACCGAGTGTTCTGTAATAGTTCCGAACGGTTTGTGCGACTACTTCATGATACTTTGGGATATTATCAAATGGTGTCACGATAATGATATCAACGTAGGAACAGGACGTGGTTCAGTTTGCGGTAGTCTTGTTGCTTATTGTTTACATATTACGGATGTTGACCCATTGAAATATGGATTGATGTTCGAGCGTTTCTTGAATGAAACACGTGTATCGGGAGAGCGTGCGAAGTCTGCTGACTCTATGCCTGATATTGACGTTGACTTCCCAACCGAGTTCCGTGATGCGGTTAAAGAGTATATCAAAAACAAATACGGATATGCTTACACTTGTAGTATCGGAACGTACACGAGAATGAAGCTCAAGACTTGTATCAAAGACTTCGGAAAGGTCAAAGGACTTTCGTTTGATATGACCAACAAACTTACGAAGGATATTGACGACCAGATTGAATACACTTGGGGAGACTTGATTGAATATGCTTCAAAATCAAAACTGCTTTTCAAATTCGTTCAGGAAAACCCAGAGCTGGTTCACTTGACGAAATATGCCTTGCTCCAGCCGAAAGCGGAGAGTGTTCACCCTTCTGCTGTAGTTATAGTACCGAAGCATAGAGTTGATGGTAGCAATGCCGAGATTGACTTGTGGGAGTGGATGCCCGTCAAAAAGATTGATGGAGTGTTAGTATCGGAGTGGGAAGGTAAATACATTGACAAATCAGGCTTCTTGAAGGAGGACATTCTTGGATTATCTCAGCTTGATAAGTTTAAGAGTATCTTGACTTTGATAAAGAAAAACACTGGCAAGAGTATAGATGTAAACAAGATACCGTTGGACGATGAAGCAACATTCCGATACTTCAAGCGAGGTTGGAATGAAGATGTGTTTCAGTTCGGTACAACTGGTTTGATGAACTATTGCCGACAAGTGAAACCTGATACGCTTGAAAACCTTATAGCCATGACGGCTCTATTCCGACCTGGCCCAATGGAAATGAACGCTCATGGTGACTTCTCCGATATTAAGAACGGCAAGAAAAAACCTGTGTATGACTTCGGGATGGAAGAGATAACAGGAGAAACATATGGACTGTACGTTTATCAAGAGCAGATAATGAAAGCCGTTGTAGTAGGAGGATTGACCGAAGTTGAATCAGACGTTCTCCGTACTACTATCAAGAAGAAGGACGTGAAAACGCTATCTTCATACGGTGAGAAGTTCAAGACTGGTTATGCTAAGTTGCTTGAGAAGAACGGAATTGAGAAACCGAAGGAATATGCGGAACATGTTTGGTATAAACTTCTTGCCTTTTCAGGCTATGGTTTCAACAAGTCTCACGCTGCGGCTTATTCGATAATGTCGTACTGGAGTCAGTGGTTCAAAGTGAATTATCCATTAGAGTTTTGGACAACGGCTCTTCAATTCTCCAAAGAAGGTGAGGTGCCATACCGACTTGCCGAGTTGAAGAAAACAGGAGTTGAAGTTGAGATACGTCCACCTGATGTTAATTTCTCCGATATAAATTTCACGTGTGACCCGAAAGAACAACGCATCTTCTTCAGCTTGACGAAAATTAAAGGAGTAGGAGAGGTAGCAGTTCAGAATATCATGAATACAAGGCGTGAAGGTGGGCAATTCTATTCGTTAGAAGAGTTCCTGAGCCGAGTACCTTCAAAGGTGAATAAAACTGTTGTAAAATGCCTTATAGTGGCTGGAGCGTTCGACCTTCTTGAAGGAATTAAAAATCCAAGAGATAGAAAGAAGCTGTTGGAGAAGTATCTTGATATGAAAGGCGACACGCTATCGGAGGAGTATTCAACGCCAGATAGTAACTCAAACGCTTTTTGGATTTTGGAACAAAAACGTCTTACTGGTTTTGGAGAGGTTGATTATGAAAACATGATAAAGGATGCTATACCAAATAAGCGACTTGCTAACATCTTCGTGAATGACGTAGAGTTCTTGGCTACTAAGGAGAAGAAGGAAGTTGCTATTGCTGGCAAACTTATCTACTATAAGGAAAAGGACATCAAGACTGGTACCATGTGTACTTTGAATATAGATTGCAACAATACGATTATCCCAGTACTCATGTGGCCAGATGCTTATGAGAAGATAGGAGAAAATATTGCTGATATAAAGGGATGCGTTGTTGCCCTAAGTGGTACGGTTGAGAAAGATACTTGGAAAAACGAGAAGAAACTGTTCAGTAACAACAGAACAAAGTTATATGTACTGTCCGACCATAAAACTAAATCAACAAGGTTTGATGATTGGAAAAATGGTAAATCGTAAATTAAAATTGGTAAATTATGTTAGCGAAAATTTTCAACGGAGCTTATCTGAAAAGGCTTGATAACATCAAGCAATGGCAAGAAATGGACGTTTTCAAAGAAGAAAGCGTGAGTCAACATTCCTACAAAGTATCAATCTTTGGAAGGATATTACTTGAAGACATATTCGGGTTTGATAACGAGGATGCAAAAGTATTGGCGTTCAAACTTGATTGCGTAGATGCGTTTGCGTTCCACGATTGGGATGAAGCGTTGATACTCCGAGATATGTCGCATGAAACGAAGTACAACAATTATAACGGTACGGAAATCAGAACGGCTCTCAATAACCTATCAAGGCATAAAGCAATTGAGGAGTTCGGAGAAGATGACGGAAACAATTGCGGTAATTGGAGCGCAACCGCTAATATGGTTGTTGGTAACATTACACGTTCAGGGGATGATGTTAAAATCTTTTGTAAACTGGCTGATTGGTTAGCTCTTGCCTTCTATATGAAGAGAGAACGTGAGCTGGGTAACAAGAGCCTAAGTGCCCAATGGGAGCGTGGTAAGGAAGGACTGGAACAGGCGGTTACGAATGTAATTGAAATGTTAAATAGAAAGTTTGAAGGTTATTCTTTGAACTTCTCAGAATTAAATAACTTAATCAAAAATGTGTATGGCGAACAGTAAAGGGAAGGAGATGACCAAAGAGAGCATCGATGGCATCTTCGATGGCATGAACGAATTGCTGGTAAAAAAGAACCATGATTACAAGGGAGCTTCTTTTGACCTTGGGCTGAATGGTAATATGGTTCATCTATGGGACAAAGTTAGTAGATACCGTAACATGGTGGAGAACAAGATGCGTGGAGAACAACCAAACTTCGAGGGCATTGAAGATACGTTGAAAGACATTATCGGATATGCGGTGATTGGGCTCCATATCTTGAAAGCCGAAGAAAACGAAAAGGAGTAAAACGATGAACAAGAAACTCATTACAATTGGTGGTAAAACTTACAAGTTGTTGTTTGACAGCTTTGATGAGGATATGGATATTGACTCTTTGTTGAAGATTGATTATTCAAACCTTATCGGAGAACTTATCACCTTCCCAGTAATTGTAAACCGATTTGGTCAATTACTTGCTGAAGCTGAATCTCAAGTAGCAGAAGCTAAACTAAACTTGGAAGTGTTTGAAGCTAAAACCAAAGAAAGATTGAGAAGTGAATTAGCAGCCGAAAATAACGGCAAAGCTCCTACTGTCGAAGCTCTCAATAATGCGGTTGTAGGCAACAAGGCTTACCAAGCAATGAGAAAGAAGTTCATTGAGGTTCAGAAAACAAGAGACTATATCAACTCAATCTTTTGGTCAGCCAAAGATAAGAGCGAGAAGCTGGACAAACTTTCTCTTACCGTTCAGCAAGGTGATATTGCTGATTCGGTTATCGAAGGGAGAGTGAACAACGTTTTAATAAAAAGAACGAAAAAATTGATTGATTAACAATAAATTGTAGATTACAAAATGGCAAAGAAAAGTTCAAGTGGAGGTTTGCGTTCACAGTTGAAAGCAACTCCGATTAAAAAGCTGAAAAAGCGTGTCGATGAAGACAATGAAATGGTAGGAGTTGGTAGCAACGAGTATCTGAATTTGGAAGACGGCAAAACGTTGAAAATTCGTATATTCCCAGCTCACCCTGGTGTTGAAGACTTCTATATTCCAAAGAAGTGTTACTGGCTTACCGTTGCTGGTAGGGATGGAGACCCAAGACGTACTACGGTGCTTGACTCTAAGGTTCACGGAGGTACGAAGTGGGATTTGGTAGAGGAGTATGTAAAATTCGCCAAGAAGAAATGGGCGAAAGATGCGGACAAATTGGACGCTCTTACAGGTACTGGTCAGAACCAAAACAGCCTCAATCCTTCTTACACTTGGTTATGCTACGCTGCACAAGTTACGGCTGACGAAGAGTTGCGTGCTAAGTTGTGGGAGTTCAAGAAAATGGTTCGGGATGCGATGAACAAGCTGGCGTTCTCCGAAGATGAGGATGAAGCAATTGAAGTTGACCCGTTCACCGACCCAGATGAAGGTCTGCCTATCTTGGTTAAGTACATGAAAAACCCAAACAAGAAAAAGGGCGAAAACTACTATGAAGTATCATTCCCGAAGAAGGTATCAGCCAGACCGCTTACCGATGAGGAAATTGAGTATTTCATGACTCTGAAACCGCTTACCGAAGTACTGCCGAAATACGGTATGAGAGACTTTGAGAAAGCGTTGGAAGGCTTGCAGAACTTCGATGAAGAACATGAAATGGAATTGTTCGAGGACGATGCTTGGCTGGAACATGTTGAGGAAATCAAAGCCCAGTATGATGGCGAAGAGGAGGAAGAAGATGACAAACCGTCCAAAAAGAAAACTTCCAAGAAAGTTACCAAAAAGGTAGTTGAGGAAGAAGATGAGGACGAGGGTGATGATGACTCCGATGACGAAGAAGAGGAGGAAGAAAAACCCAAGAAAAAGTCAGCGAAAGCTCCTGCTAAGAAAGCTACCAAGAAGGTAGAAGAAGAGGAGGAAGAAGATGACGAGGAGCCTGAGGAAGCAGACGATGAAGAAGAGGATGATTCAGATGAAGCTGAAGACGATGGCTTGGACGACATGGACAGAACTGAACTGAAAAAGTACATCAAGGAAAATGACTTGGAAGTATCGGTTAAGAAGTCTATGACGGATGATGACCTGCGTGAAGCTATCCGAGAAGCTATGGGTGGCGATGACTCTGAGGAAGAGGATGACGAAGAAGAGGAGGAAGCACCAAAAAGCAAAGTTTCCCTGAAAGACATCAAGAAGAAACTTGCTGGTAAATAATTTCATCTACTTTCATATTGTTAACAACGAGATAAGCCAGCGGTTGAAATATATCGTTGGCTTATTTCATATAAAACAAAAAGTTTATGGCAAAAACAAAAAGCATTATTGATAAGATTGTCGACAAGTTCAACTCTGAGGATGTTATTAAGTTCTCCGATAAAGACGGATTCAAAGACGTGAAGAGCTGGGCACATACAGGCAGTCCTACGCTTGATTATAACCTTCGGACTTTCGGACTACCGACTGGTATCATAGAGATAGCAGGCAAGAGCCGTAGTGGTAAAACTACGTTGGGACTTATGGCGATGAAATACTTTCTTCAAGAAAATCCAGAGGATGGCATTGCTGTTATTCTTTCGAGCGAAAACCGAGACAACAAAGACTACGCATTACAGCTTGGCTTGCCCGTTCACAGAATAATTATTATCAAGGTAAAATATGTTGAGGCGATGTTCATGCAGGTTAAGAAACTTGTTATGGATGCTGACGAGGTATTGAAAGCCGAGAAGATGAAGCCCAAGTTTTTCTTTCTTTGGGATAGTTTGGGAGCAACTCTGTCGAAGTCCGAGCTTGATACAATGGAAGAGAATACCAAGAGATTGGAAAAGGAGCTTCAGAAAGGTTCAGAGGTTGAGGACATTGAGTTGAAGAACGAGAAGATGATGGCATTTGCGAAAGAAGCTAAGAAGTTTGCGAAGTCAATCATGTCCGAAATGTACACCCATGTAATGCACTTTGTAATGCTTAATCACCAGTACGAACAAAGCACTATGGGTATAACTACCCGAAAGAGTACAGGTGGAGAATGGGTTGAGCTTATGCCTACTATTCGTTTGTCAATGAAGTTAATCAAGCATGAGAAGATTGACGATGTAGAAGTTGCTCAGATAACCGAAGTAAAGGTTGTTAAGAACGACTTTGGAAGCCGAAAGAAAACCGATATAAGGATATTGCTTGGTTATGGTATAATCTTATCTCAAGAGGACATTGACTATGGTTGTGAGATGGGAATAATCAAGAAAGAGGGAGCAAAGAAAATGAGCTTTTTGAACGGAAAGCTGACATGGAGTTCTCCGAGAGAGTTTTTCAAACATTACTACGACCATAACAAGTTGTTGGTAGTTCTTCACAACAAAATCAAGAAGTCTATGCAGAACGATTTGGTTGAGTTAAAGAAGTCTTTGGCAAACGGACTTGAAGAGGAGGATGACGATTAACAGCGTTTATAAGGAAAATGGTAATTTATGAAAAGGTGTTTTAGTACATTAGAACTACATGCGGAGACTTTTGATAAAAAGTTCGTAGAAACTATGTATATAGCTTCCAAAGTAAAAGAGGGAGAAAAGTATGATTGCGTAATTTCTTATCCATTGAAGAAAAAGTGCGAATTCAAAGTAACAAGCAATCGCAATTTGTTAGTCATGGTTCTTCAAATTTGCAATAAATATAGACAAATTTACAAAGAGGAGAAAGAAACTATGAGCGGTAACGAAAAATTGGTTAAGAATTCATACAACCGAGATAATTCAAACGGTAAGTGGGGAATTTGGGGTCATATGTTAGGAGACTTAACCATTCACTCAATAACTTTGGATGATGTTAACAAGAAAATAGAGTTTCGAGTAAATTCATAATTGGCATATTAGTGAACCAGTTATAAGACGGTTAAACAAAGTATATGAGAGGAATTATTTACAAAACAACTTGTCTTATAACTGGTAAAATCTATATAGGTCAACATAAGATATTTAGTGAGAAAACTCTTGACCCTTGGTATTTAGGTAGTGGCCCAACTCTTTTGAGAGAAATAGAAAAATACGGCAAAGAAAATTTCAAACGAGAAATTTTGAAAGACTATATACCAAGTAGAAAATTGTTAAATGTTTGGGAATACATATTTACCAAGAAATATAAATCCACTGACCCGAAGATTGGATATAATATAGTTTGTGGTTCAACTAATGGAATGAATTGCGATACATATTTCACTTCTTTACCAGAAGTCCGAGAAAAGATAAGACAAAGCAAAATTGGAAATAAAAATCCAAGATATGGAGTGAAAGAAGATGAAGAAACGAGAAAGAAGAAATCATCTTCAATGTTGGGTAAAAATAAGGGCAAATTGTCTGATGAGCACAAGAAAAAACTTTCAATTGCTAAAAAAGGTAAGAAATTGTCGGAAACTCATAAACAACATATCAGAGAAGCTATGTTGACAATTCAAAGAGAATATTCTGAAGAAGGATTGAAAAAAATATCGGAAACTCATAGAGGCAAAAAGGTTAGCAATACAACAAAAGATAAATTGAGGAAGTCAAATTCAGGCAATCGTTTCATAAATAACGGAGTAATAACCAGAGTTATAAAACAAAATGAAATGTTACCGAAAGGATGGAATTATGGTAGATGTAAAAAAGAAAAATAAAAAAGCAATAGGTTTGCTTGTAAATGACATTCATTTAGACAAGGACAACGGTGAGTTGGTGAAAGACATTTTTCGTCAGCTCATCAGTCTTTGTCGGGAATATAACACAAACCGTATATTCTGCGGGGGGGATGTATTTACCAACCGTTCAGGTCAGCCGTTACAATGTCTGACTGATTGGAAAGAGATACTTGTTATGTTATCCGAAGAGGATATTGAATTACACGTCATTCCAGGCAATCATGATAAAACGGACAGCGATGATGAGAAAAGTTATTTGGATGTTTATAGTGAGCCTTGTGTGCATCTTTATCGTAACGGTGTACGCAGGTTTATTGGCGGGGTTGTTATGGCATTCATTCCGTACTTCAAGGATGATAAGTGGCTTGAAGAATATGAGAAGGTTTGGGGTCAAATAGAAGAAAATTTTCAAGACCGAGATATTGATGCTGATACTCCGTTGATTTTGATAACGCATTCAGGGTTTGACGGAGTAGTAAACAACGATGGGTCAAGAGTATCTTCCATTATCAAACCTTCGATGTTTGAGAGTTGGACGAAGGTATTGATTGGACATTACCATAATGCTTCTAAGTTAGCGGATAATGTTATATATACTGGTTCTGCTTATCAAAACAATTACGGAGAGAATATCACTGATAAGGGTTTCACGGTCATATTCAACAACGGTTCAACCAAATTCGTTCCTTCTAAGTTCCCGAAGTATATCAAGGAAGTAATTGATGCGAACGACAAGGAAACTTTGATGAACCTTTTGGAAAAGTATGAAGGCGAAGAGTACGACCATATCAGATTTGTATTCACTGGTAAGAAGGTAGATTGTCAAAAGATAAACATTGCCGAGATACAAGGAAAGTACGGAATTGATTGTAAGTTTGAAGCGACCGAGACTACAGATGCAATCGAAATATCCGAGTCAGACAGTGTTTTGAGTTACGATAAAAAAACAATAACAAAAGACTTTTTGAAGTTTTGTACCGAGAATGATATCAAGGGAGGGAAATTCAAATATGGTTTTGATTTAATAAAACAAATGCGGTATGTGGAATCCAAGTAAGATTGAGATATATAATTTGTTCGCTCACAAGGAGTCAGTATATGATTTCAAGAACAATGCTTGTACGGTTATCTTCGGAAAGAACGAAACAGACCGTGGATTGGAGAATAACGGAGCTGGTAAGACTACGTTGTTTGAAGCAATCTGTATTGCTCTTACCAATGAAAGTCTCCGAGCTATCAAGAAAGATAGTTTTATTAATCGGGATGAGGAAGAATGCCGCATTGTATTCCACCTTTACAATCCTGTATTGAAAATGAAGCTCCGTATCAGTCGTCAGTTCTTTCGTGGTAATAAGTCAGCAAAGATTGAGATATGGGAAAACGACAAATTGAATAAACAAGTCGTATCGGTAAACGAAGCAAACAAGCGTGTTCTTGAGCTTATCGGAATAAGCCGTGAGGACTTGCTAAGATACTTCATAATCAGTCAAGATAATCGGTACACGTTCTTCACAGCGAGCGATGGTGAGAAAAAGGAAATCATGAACCGTATTACTTCTGCTGATATGATTAACCCAGTCATTGAAGAACTTGATTTGCGTTACAAAGAAAAGAATGCCGAATACAAGGAGATTGATGATGAGATAGGTAAGTTATCTGATAAGAAGGAGCTATTGGCGGAGCAAAGAGAAGAAGTGCTTGCTAATGATAATACCGAAGAAGAGTTGAACGAGCTATCCGAGAAGATAAGTGAAGCCGAAAAAGAGATTGTTGAAATTGACGGGAATTTGAAGAAGTGGGAGAAGGCGGTCAAAACAAGAGAGGAACAAATTCAAGCGATAACGGTTGAAGATACTACTCAATTGAAAAAAGACCGAAAGAAGCTCAAAGAAGAAATGGAGGAGCTTGATTCAGAATTATCCGAGAATAAAAGAACGGAGAAAAAGCTCAAGGCAGAGTTGGAAGATACCATAACTTGTCCTAAATGTTCTCACGAGTTCATACACGAGTCAGAGCTGGATTTGTCTGTTGAAGATACGAAGTCATTGCTTGCCGAAGCTCAAAGCGAAATTAAGAGTCAAACAAAGAAGTACGAAGCAAAAGAAACCAAACTCAAAAATCTTAACAAAAAGATAAAGGAAGCTGAACGAGCCGAAGAACTTGTTGGAGAGATTGAGGAGGAGAAAGCATCATATGAACGTAAAATCAAGAACAAAACTCAAGACCGTTCCGACCTTCTTGTAAAGATAGAGAAATGGGAAACCGAGAAGAGAGCTATCAAGAAACGCAAGAAGGACGACAAATTGTTAAACAGTCTCAACCAGCGTATCGGGGAATGTGATACCGAGATAGAGAAGTTGACCAAACAGCTCTTACCAATCAGCGAAGAGATGGAGACAATTAAGTTCTGGCAGTTTAATATGGGACGTTCGGGGTTCATGACTTATCTTGCGAACAAATCAATCAAAATAATAGAAGGTATCACGAACAGCTATTTGAGAAAGTTCGGTGTTGATATATCCGTACTCATCAATGGATTTACCATTTTGAAATCAGGTGAGGTGAGAGAAAAGATTGATGTGTTTGTTTTGAATGACGGAGTTACCGCTGAACAATTCTTGGCTAAGTCAGGAGGAGAAAGAGGACGTGTAACGTTGGCAGGAGTTCTTGGAATTCAGCACCTCATAAATCTATCCACGAACGGACGTGGATTGAACCTTCTTTGCTTTGACGAATGCTTCCATGGAATGGATAGCAAGGGTCAAGAAAATATCATCAAAATCTTTGAAAAAATGGGTATTACTATTTTGGTGATAACCCAAAATGTTAGTGAGTCTTTCAACAATGAGAACACACTCTACGTGGTTAAGGAGAAGGATGTCAGCCGATACGTGTAAACTTCTCAAAGTTTATTAGAGATAATATGAACGGTGTAAACTTTTATTATAGATGGAAAATAACGAATGGATAAAATACATAAAAGACAAGAAGTTAATTACAATTGACCCTGGCAAAGAAGGTGGGATTGTAGTGTTTTCGCTTGACCGAAACGAGATAATAATGGTGACTCATATGCCTGAAACTCCTCAGGACTTATTGAACTTTATCACGAAGTATCAGAAGAATGCTACATGTTACTTGGAAAAGGTAGGAGGACTGCCAGGAATGGGAGGCAGCTCAATGTTTAATTTCGGAAAGGGTTTTGGTCACTTGGAAATGGCTCTTTTATGCAGAAAGATACCTACTATGGAGGTTACTCCTCAGAAGTGGCAGAAGGAGCTACAATTGGGCACGAAAGGTAAGAAAACCACTACGCAGTGGAAGACTAAACTGAAAGAACGTGCTCAACAACTTTATCCGAGCGTGGGAGCGAAGTTCAACTTGAAAACAAAACAAGATTGGATGAGAGTTTCAGACGCTCTTTTGATTTTGGAGTATGCGAGAATAACTGAAAAACGAAGATAGATATGGTAAAATTTATTTGTAGAAATGAAGAGTGCAAGCGAAAGGGCGTTGAAGATGAATACTATTCAAACACCTATCGTATAGTCAATGGACATCTTCAAAGCAACAACGCTCCTTGTCCGTGTTGCGGACAAATACGAGAGGAAATCAATCCAAACAAGGATATTCCACTCAGTCAGAAAAATATCGACATTGCTAAGTATTCAAGTGCTTCACCCGAAGATAAAAGAGCGATGTTGAAGAAACGTTCTCATGACCATTACGAGAAAGAAATCAAACCTTTCAAGGAACATCAACTGCACGAGACAGTAAAGAATTTCAAAGAAGCAAGTAAAAGTTGATGATATGGGATTAGAGAGCATGTACTTCAAAGCCGATTATCATTACAAAGCAAAACTTGTCAATAAGTGGATTGCGATAATCAGATACTCACCAAACGAGAAGCGAGTCAAGGCGTATAAGAATTTGGTATTCAAAATGATGAAAGATATTGTCAAGAAAAACATTGCCAATTATCTCAATCTGCTTAACAATACCGAAGTGAAGGACATACCCGACAGAGATGAATTGGTTGCTGATTGTTATATCATCTTTGACAAATGTTTAGAAAAATATATAATCAAAGGCAACTACAATTTTTATTTCTATTTCAATAAGTCTCTGTCAAGAAATTTTTACCGAGATTATCAGAAGGAGTTACAGAGGAGCAATGGACATGTAGAAATTTCAGAAGCGTTGGAGGCAGTGAATAAAGGTTTTCACGATTATCGGGAGCCTGATACAACGGAGCTTTTAATGGAGCATCTTGGTTTGGATGAATTAGAAAAGCGGATATGTCGTTCAAGAATGTTGGGTCAAAAAACTTCCGAGTTCTTGAAGGAAAATCCAGAAGTAACGAATGGACAATATTCACGTTGTCTGAAAAAAATAAAAGAAGTATTAACAACATCTCAAGAGAAAGGAGAAATTTAATATGGAAGTCAACATTTATCAAAAGGCTATCGAACAGTTGGTATTGGAAGGCAATACAATCCTTCAAGTGTGTACTCCTAACAAGGATGAGTTCTTGTTTTTTGCTGTATATAAATGGCAAGAGGGGTATTTTAATACAGCCCAATCTATTGACTTTAACACAGTAGAGGGTGTGAATATAACAGAGTTTCTTACTAAGAATGCAGCGATGTGCTCTAACAGAACAAACTTTATGTCGTTATTCAACCGAGTAATGGAAGAAGGAGTTTTGGTGCGTTGCGAGTTCACGAAGAGCGCAACTTGGTTCAAGTGGGCAGCTCCGAATGGTACAAAGAAACTGTAAAGAGAATGAAACCGAGTAGATATCAAACAACAATTTATAAAGTATTCCAAAAGACAAAGAAAGATATCAACATTTCAGCGGTTGCAGGTTCAGGGAAAACTACGGTATTATTGGAACTATTGAATTACATTCCGAACGATGCCAGTTCCCTGTTCCTTGCTTTTAATAACTCAATCATTGATGAGTTAAAGGAGCGAAACAAACGAAGAGATGTTGAAATCATGACTATACATTCTTGCGGTTGGCGTTCTATATTAAGCCGATACGGAGGAAGAGTGAAGATGAATCCAAACAAGGGAATTGCTAAAACCGAGCGAGCATTGAAAGGTTTTGAGGATATTCCTGAACAGAAGCGAGGTTGGTACTATTTCATCATACCGAAGATACTTGACCTCATGCGTTGTAATCTTTGCGAGAATACCGAAGAAGCAATCAACGAGTTATCCGAACACTATGATTTGAATATCGGAGAAACAGAAGTGAAGGTTGCTATGAAAGCCTTTGAGCTTCTGATTAAGGATAAAGGGCAATTTGATTTCATGGATATGATATATGTTCCTGTGACTGACCCTTCGATACGTTTCAGAAAGTATGATTATGTATTTTGCGATGAAAGTCAGGACTTCTCAATATGCCAACATCAGTTCATAAAGAATTGCTTGAACCGAAAAGGGAGATTGGTGACCGTAGGAGACAAAAGGCAAGCAATCTACGGCTTCGCAGGAGCCGACGCAGAAAGTTACGAACGACTGGCGAACATTAACGGGCAAGCAATTAAACTGCCTTTGAGCGTATCTTATCGGTGTGCCGTTAATATCGTGAAGGAAGCTCAGAAAATCGTACCTGAAATTTCATACGCTCCAAACGCTGATGAAGGAACAGTCAAGGATGGAAGCCTGACCGAGATAGAACAAGGCGATTGGATACTTTGTCGAAACTTGAAGCCATTAGTTCAAACCTATCTTTGGTTAATGAAGAACAAAATCAAATCAAAGATACGAGGCAAAGAGATTGGCGAGGGCATTCTTGGGTTGATAAGTAAAACAGGAGCTAAAACAATCAGCGGTTTGTTCTCTATGCTTGAGGTTGAAAAGAATAATCTATTGAGGAAGCTGGAGAAGCGAGGAGTGAGGAAACCGAGCCTACACCCGAAGATGGAAGTGCTTCAACAAAAGATAGAAGTTATTGAATGTCTTTGCGAGGAGGTTGAAAGCGTACATGAATTGAAGAAGCTAATTAACAACATATTTAGCGATGATATTAAGGGCATAATGTTATCTACTATTCATAAGGCGAAAGGCTTGGAGAATGACCGCATTTTCTTTTTAGCACCTGAATTGATACCAAGTAAATATGCTACTCAACCTTGGCAATACGAACAAGAGCAAAACCTTCGTTATGTCGCAATTACAAGAGCAAAGAAAGAACTAATATATGTTTGGGGAAATACTTTCAACCAAGACATCAAAGACAGAGTTATTATTCAAAAATAGAAACATTATGGAAGATATTGGAAAGAAAGCTCACGATGATGAGTTCAACAAGGGGAAAGAGGATATTGGTAAAGCTCCGAGAAAGTTCATACCAGTTCCCAAAGTAGATAAGAAAGGCGACAAGGACAAGAAACCTGATAAATGTAAAAGTGATGGATAAACCAGCAAAACCCAAAGACATGTTCTATCTTTTCAGAAGAGAAAGAACTCAAGGAGAAGGATATGAGTATATTCAACATCTTTTTTCTCCAAGCCATGATGACGGTTTATCAACGTCTTGTTATCCAGAGTACGCTTGGAGAGGTCAAACGCTTCTTGATATCGAGAAAATGAAATACTTAATAAGTCTTCACCGATACTATAAAGATAGCGATTGGGAGCTGGTTAAGTATGAAATGGAGGTTGATACTCCTTCTTGGTCACATCAGCCTGAAAGGAAGGAATATGAGAACTTGTATGATTCACGAAAGAAATGGCGCAAACTATCCGATAAAGAAACAAGAGAACTTGAAGAATATAAACAATTTGCATTACAAAGATATGATAGCAAAAGATAAACATTACTTTTACAAAGGCACGGAATATGTCGTTGTAGGTTTCACGAAGATGAAATCAACTCTGAACGGAGATTGGGTTGAAGCCGTTCAATATAAAAGAGCAACCGAAGTAGATGACCCGAATGTCGAGCCGTTTACAAGGGAACAAACCGACTTTGAGTATAAGTTTATACCAGCCGTTCTTGAAGTAGATATGGATATTGTAGCTGTATCTATGGGAAAGTTGGTTGCTGAATATAAAGTTACCGAAGTAGGAGAAGACAATGCGACCGCTGAAAGTCCTTCGGGAGTTGAATTGGTAGTATCGAAGAATGTGAACTCAAATGGTTCTGTCGTCAAGGTATCAGGCGGTGTAGAATATACTGCCGACTACTATGTTATGATGGAAGATATGAAGAAGAGAGTCAGCAATCAAGCGATTATAAACGCAATGACTGCTTCACTTTCAGAAGGAGCTACAAGGATTGCTAAAATCAGTGCAAGCTCCGAGACTTATGACCTTCAATCGGCTCAAGCATCTATTGACCAAACTTTGGAAATGATATATAATAAGTTCGGAGTTTGATAATGTTTCCATATTCTTGACGTTTTGTTGTGAGAGGAGGGTGTCGCAAGGCATTCTCCTTTTATTTTTACAAAGTTATTAAATAAAACCCATTAAATTGTAAAGTTATGGCACGGAAATTTACACCCGAAAGGATTGACGAATTGAAACCAGACGAGATATTTGTCTTTGGTTCCAATATGAATGGGGCTCACATGGGAGGAGCTGCCCGCATAGCCTACGAGAATTTTGAAGCAACTTGGGGCGAAAGCGAAGGATTGACTGGACGTTCTTATGCAATACCAACTCTTGACGAGAACATGGAAAAGGTATCGGAGAATGCTTTGGAAGCGAGTATTGACAAGTTCATAGACTTTGTATTGAATAATCAACAACTGACGTTCTATCTGACAAAGATAGGTTGCGGAATCGCTGGTTGGGATATAGAGGACGTGAAGCGGATATTTTGGAAGGTAGTTGATAGCTACAATCCAGTACCATGGGAAGGAAGAGGATTGCCTGCTAATTTAATAATCCCAGAAGAGTTTGACCATGGAAAATAACGATTGGACTGACAGAGACAAAAGCGGTATCAATGAATATGAGGAAGCGGCAAAGAGATTGACTCCTCAAGAGTTCCGCAAAGCGTATTTGAATGAGCCTGTTTTACCAAGAGATTTGGACGGTTTAAGACCTTCTTGCGTAATAATAGACGATATGGGAGAGCAATGTCAGCCTGCTAATCAAAAGGAGGTTGAGGAGTTCTTGAGACGTTGTAACATTTGGCCTCACATTCAGGAGCCTGACGGGAATGGAGTTGCTATTTTGAAACTTCCTTCCTTATCGAAAGAGAAACTTGAAGAGTTCAAAGCCGAATGGGATAAATGGGCGAGAAGTCCTCAACCGATAACGGTCATTGACCCTGAAGCAAGCATAGAGTTCATACCAGCTAAAAGACCTCACCGACTTCATAATCATCCAAGAATGGAAGTTGAGCTTGGTTTATCCGAAAGCGAAGTAATTGTTGACCAAGAGTTCGTACACCTATTCAGAAACGCTTACCCAGTAAGAGGAAGAAAAGCAAAAGATGATTATGACCACTTCATAGTTAGCAAGAAAGAATTTTTGGAACGGATGGAAGAGTCAAGGGGGGGGGGCAACAGATGAACCTGACGACCTTCTCAGACCGAGCTACGAAAGAAAACGCTTTGAAAGACGTTTATAGCGTGCTTGTAAACTCATATAAAACTGTTGCGGGCGGTTTTCTTTATCAACCGTTAGACTTATTATCAAAACCTAATACAACGTGGCATACGTGCCTACAAAATGGTAAACTGAAATGTGTAATGATTCACAAAGAAACTCACGTTGGTAAGAAGGTAATAATGTGCGGTTGCGATGGTACGAGAGAAGGAAAGAAAGCGTTGGTTGAAATTCTCTTGAATTGTCTATCCGATAAAGAGGAGCAATATTGGTGCGAAGCAAGCGATGTGATTGAACATTGGTTAGTTAAGCACGGCATGGAAGCTCACCCGAACGAATGGTGCGCAGAATTATTAGAGAAGGAAGGAGAAGAGATTGAGTATTGCGATGATGGTATTCATTATATTCGCAAAATTAACGGAGTTCCAAAAGTAAAAGCAATATATGGAAACTTATGCGATAATAGAAACAACTACAACTCTTGATAAAGTAAAGGACTTGGTAAGCAAGATGAACGACTTTAAATTCAGATACGATACAAACGATAATCGGATTGCTTACCAAGAATACAAGAAACAACTGAAAGAAGCGTTCAACCGACTTCGATATGAAAGTTGCGAGGATTGGGAAGAAGCTAATCAGTATATACAAAATAATCTCAAGGTATTGAGTATTTGGTAATATGAAACAACTTGATAAAGAAAAGATATTGAACGGTGAGCCAATGTTTCCGTTATCCGAGCCGATGATTGATAAGAGCAAGCCCAAAGTAAAGATTAAGCAAGTACCGACTACTTGTCATACAGGCAAGCTATCTTATCCAACGGCTGAAGATGCGGAACGAGCCACAAAGTTATTAAAGAAAAAGCATAAAGGAGGTACGAAATGGTACAAGTGCGATTATTGCGGACAATATCATTTGACTTCGATTAAGAAACAACGAAAAGGAAAGATGAGGTTTTGATATGTTTTGGAAATATATAAAGAGACTTTGGTGTAAACACCCTTATTGGGAACATACTGTAACGGAATTTGCTAAGCCCAAATACAAGCACGTTAAAGGTTGGAAAAGTAAGTACAAACTAAGATACGACATTTGGGAAGAAAGACGTTGCGAGTGCTGCGGAAAGTTATTGGGAAAGGCGAAAGTAAAAGCCGACCTAACCCAATGGCAAGTTGAAAAGAGATTTGGATATTGTAAATAAAAAGTTTATGCCTAAGATAATAATTTGTAGAGGTCTGCCAGGTTCAGGTAAAACAACTTGGGCTAAGGATTATGTTCAACGTAATATCTTCAATCCTGCGGTAAGAGTAAACCGAGACGACATAAGGAAGATGCTTGCTATAACATATAATACTTTGACCGAAGAATTTGTAAAGGGAGTTGAGCGAGATGTAATAACAAACGCTCTAAACTTTGGATTTGACGTTGTAGTTGATGATACCAACATATATACTTCGGCAGCAGAACTTATAGTAGCAGCCATAGAACAATCTTCTTGGGAAACGGTAAGGGTTGAGTTCAAGAGTTTCTTTGATACTCCAATTGAGACTTGCGAAGATAGACAAATGGAACGAAGTCCTCAAGAACGAGTACCAGACTATCGAATCAGGCAACTCATGGATTATTATGAGAAGTACGGAAAGAGATTTGAAAACTATATAAAAAGAAGTGAGTGTGTAATATGAAAGCAACCGATAAACAAAAACAGATTTGTGACCTTGTTATTCAGCAAGCGAGCTTTTGGAAGAGTTCTAATGATATAGATAGTCCAACCCATTATTGCGATAATTCCGAGAGCGTGAGAAGTCTTGAAGGATTGTCAGAAGAAGATGAGGAGGACTTGACAAACTTTCTTGATAACTTGTTAAATTTTGTAAAGGAAAAGAAATGACATTAAAGGAGCTTGAAGATAATTTATTGCTAAGAGACGAGAATGTAGAATTGAAAGAAGATACGTTTTTGTCTTTTCGCATATTTATATATTCGCTAATGGGTAAGAGAAAGATATTGACATATATGGATAAACAAAAAGAATTCAAGGTGACCAAAATATCCGACTACCCAGACCAAGGCAAACAATATCCTATTTGCGTATTAAGAGTACAAAGATTGCGGTTGAAGAAAAAAGTAGTGAAAGCGAAGAGAAGCGCAGCCGATAAGACTTGATACGCAAATATAAGTATAGGTAATGAATTGTAATCGCAAATAGAAAATGGATAAGAATAAACAAATAACTATTCCAGAGGACGTAGTAAACCCAACGGAGTATAAGAAGATGCTTGCCTTGGAGAAACATCCAATAATTCGCAACACTATATATATAAGTAGTGAAGGCGATGAAATTAATATTGGAATGTTACCTCATAGGTTGGCAAAACATATAGAACATCTCAGTAGCAAAGAGCAAGAGGATATATTGGAACTCAAGAGAAAGTATAATCAACTCAGAGCTAAGATAAGCACCGCAAAGTCTCTTGCCTTTGGGAGAGCAGGAAGGTATGGGGGCAAGTCCAAGGATGAATTAGCCGTATATAAACTCAGTCCGTTTGAAGAGGATATTATTGAGCTCCTTGGGCGTATGTTTACCGTAGCGGAGGTTGTAAAGATAATGGGCGAGGATAACGGAGTAATTGTCAACGAGGATGATGTCAAGGGAATACTGAAGAAGCATATCGTTGAGATAGAGCGAAAGCGTGAAGAGTTCCGTAACAGAGTAGCAGATGTCCGACTGTATAACAAAAGACCGAGATTGGAAGAGCTTGCTTGGATGTATTCCAAAATGAAGAATAAGTATATTGCTCTCAATTCGATTGACTCTTACAACGCAATGCTTCGTACTTTGGAGCAAATACGCAAGGAAGCTGAAGGAGACGTTCTCAATATAAACGGAGTATTGGATGTCAATATTGAAGTAACAATCCAAAATCATATTCAGAAAGAGATATTGCGAACAATAAACCTCAAAGAGATTATCTTGGGGCGTGTAGCGGCAAGAATGAATTACGACCCAAAGAAATTGGTTGCTGGTTTACATAATAGCTACTATGCGAAGTTTGTCGATATATCGGGAGACTATGACGAGAATGCTGAAATGAGTTATCCTTCCAATTCAGCCTACGATTTTGCTATGATAGAGCGTACTGCTGGGAAGGAAGTAATGGACGTCAAGGCAGAAGATGTTACCGAAGCAGAACGCTCTTCAGCTACTAATGTCAAAGACTTGTTCTTGTCTAAGATAAGGAAGCAAAAGCAAGATATGGAAGCACGTCAGCAAGGATGGGACGCAGAAGCCGAAAGCAAAAGACCTGTTGCGGAGGATGAAACTCCAATCAATCGTAGTTCGGCTGGAAGAGGTAAAGACAAGATACCACCGAGCAAGACGAAAGCAGGTCAACGCAAGAATAAAGATAAGCCGTATGGTAAGGAAGTTAATACGAAGAAGTAAAACATTGTAAAAGGCATAGGAATTATGGAAGATATTGATATAGCAAATCAAATCCGAAAAGAGGAAGAAAGAAAACAAGAACTCAAAGAAAGGTTCAACGATGAAGAGATTAAAGTAGCAACTGATGCTGTTGTTAAGTATGAAGTATCGGCTTCTTATTATGAGACCATTTGGAAGAAAGGTTTGGTATTATTAGATGAGCTTGACAAGTTGGGCTATAAGATAGTAAAGAAATGAAGCCATTCTACAAACATTACTTCTCACGGATAGATAAATGGGATGATAAGTTAGCAAACTCTTTTCTTGAGCTTGGTTACGCTGTTAGTATCGTAGTACCATTGGAGAAAGTAAAGATATGTCAACTCATTTATCAATATATCGAAAACGAACAAGGGCGTTGGCTTGCGAAGTCCGTTATGTTTGTTGATATAAATTGGTACGTTCAATATAAAGCAAGGAGACTTGAGGAGCGATTCAGTAACGGAGCTTTGTCAATAGAGGACTTACAAATAACAGCTTGGGAGTTAAACAAGCAATATGATAATCTATTAAACAGTTAAAGTTATGGACATACAAAAGTTTATACAATACAACATTCCTGAAGTAGATAGTAGGGAAGAGTTTGCGAAATATAAGACGTTGAAGGAATGTCTTGCTGACCCGAAGCTATATGACCGTACTCAGGCAGCTTCTTTGTTTGACGAGTTCTTATATGTAAAGGATAAGTTGTTTGGGGAGGCAATGGACAATTGGTTAAAGAAACGAGGGAGTAAATAAATCAAGGTTTATTATAGTGTAATGATTATCCGTGCCCAAGCGAGGACAACAGAGGGCGAAAGGCGATTTTGTAACACGGAGCAAGAACAAGGAACAGACTCAGGGTATAAGTAGCACGATAAATCGAAAGAGCTTGCCGAAGAAGAAATGCGAATGCTTGTAATCATTACATAATTATTTTGAAAAGTTAATAAAATCTATTAAGCTCTGGACTGTGAAGTTCGGAGCTTTTTTTATTGTCTTTTATGTTCATTTTGCTAAACAAAAGTTAAATATTGCCCAAAATTAAACTTTTCCCAAAAATAATTGGTAAAAAGTTTTGCCGTTTCGCAAGAAGTTCGTACCTTTACTTCTGTAATTAGAAAGAAACAGTATAAACAATCAAAATATCAAAGTCATGGGAACAAAGAAAATAGCTTATGTAGCAAAGACAAGAAAAGGTAGAACAACAATTTGGGCTGGAACTATCGAAGAGTTAAGAACTAATGTATTTGGTTATACTCTTGAATGCGGTAACTCTTGGAATAGAAAAATAAGCCGAGAGCCTAAGTCAGTAGCATCTTTGGTAAACAATCTTAACAAGTCCGTAGATGAAACTCAGGGTGGTTGTTATGAAAGAGATTATTATGAAGTGACTACCAAAGAACAGTACGATGCTCAGGAAGCAGCGAAAGCTCCAAAACAAGAAGTAGAAAATAGCAAGGTTAATAACGAACAAGAAGTAAAACAATCAAATAAATCAAAGAATATGGCAACAAAAGCAAACAAGACCGTAAAGGTGGAAGACAGCAAGAGTGTAACGAACGCAGTTGATAACTTCGATGCTCCTGTAATGGACGAGCGTATCTTGAAGTTGAACGAATTGAAAGCTGTGAAGATGGCTAACCTATCGAAAGGCAAAAGACCTGCTGCAAAGGAAGCAAAAGAACTTGCTACCTATATTCTCAACAACTGGGATAATCTTGCCGAGTTGAAGAATATCAAGAGCGAGGATGTAACGAATGAAGACCTTCAGAATATCTTGTCCAGTCGTTTGAAGAATTTTGAAGACGCAAGCAAAGCAGCGGAGAAAGCGGTCAAAGAAGCAGAAAAGGCTGAGAAAGCTCCGAAGGCGAAAACCGAGAAGAAGGAAACGAAGAAAGCTGCCCCTGCTAAGTCAAAGAAGGCTGATAGCAAGAAAGCAGAGCCGAAAGCGAAGGAAGAGAAGAAGGATGAACCGAAGGTGGCTAAAACTGCCCGCAAAGTGGGAGACGTTCACCCGAAGCACCCGACTTGGGTATGGACTGAGTACGCTGAAGGAAAGTTCGATTGGAGAACCAATCCAGCCGACAAGAAGCAAGGTCAGAGAACGGACAAGGCAGCGACTTCTGAAATGAAGTCCGAGCCGAAAAAAGCAGCCGTGAGTAAGAAGGCTGTTGCTAAGGAGACAAACAAAAAGGTGGCCAAAGGTGGTAAGGTTGAAAAAGAAGCTCCGAAGGAATTGACAATTGACGAGTTCGTTGCTTTACCTTCTAAGAGTGCGAGAGGCAACAAGAAACCGAGCGAAGCCCAAAAGGAAGCATTAAAACTTGTTATGAAAGGCTACCGAGTAACCGCTGACCATAAGTTCTTTGAGAACGCAGAAGGTGATAAGAAAGCGTGTAATTGGGATAGCGTAGTTGCTATGCTGAAGAGATACGGAATGGAGTACATACCAGTTGGACTTGTAAAGTAATGATAGCAACAAAAGAAAATAGCCTGATTGTAGAACTCCGCACCTTTGCTAAGCTAATAGGAGAAGAAGGAAGACAAGCGGAGTTCTACCGTCAGATGCTAAAAGACGCAAAGCCCATAGAGGTTGTACGATTATCGGATGTATTCACGGAAACCGAGATAAAAGCAATAAAGAAGTTCGTCAAGCCTCAAGTCAAGGAATGTTTCCGCAACGCAACTCTATTCGCTCATATCTTCCCAGAGGTCAAATATGTCGAAGGCAAGATGACGGTTTGCGGTACGTTCGGAACGGAGCATGCTTGGAATAAGGTAGGCGACAAGTACGTTGATATCACTATGGAGCTTGCTTTACAACGAGACCCAACGAAAGAGGAGTATATGGCTTTGGGAGAGTATGACCAAGAAACCGTTGTTAGCATCTGTTCTGAGGTAGGCTTCTATGGTAGTGTGTATCCGATATTGTATAACAAACAAAATTCCGAGAAATGAAAAAGTTTGAATATTTGAGATTATCTTACAGCGTAGTTCAACCTTGTAAGAAAGAAGAAGAGAAGTCAGGTTCAGTCGCCATAACAGATTGGAAACTTGAAGAACTTGGTAATGAAGGTTGGGAAATGTGTGGCTGTCGATATGATGGTACTTGGTCAACTTATTATTTCAAAAGAGAGAAACAATGAGCAAGAACGACTTACAGAAGGTCAAAGCCTTCTACGCAAAGCAAAACGACTGTCCGAGCCTTAAATGGACAATGGATGCTAACCGAGTACAGAGAGCTGTTTGTACCAGAGAAGGAAATGCAGGAGGAGCTTGTAAGTACAATCTTTGTCCCAAAGTTAATAGTAGCAAACAATCGTAAATTAAATTGGTATGACAAAAACAACCGTAGCAAAGCTCAAGAAAGGAGAGTTTTTCAGACTATCCGAGAGCGAGACAGCTCCAGTTTGGATAAGAGGTGAATATGTACGCTCTGAAAAGAAGTACTCATGTACGAAGTTCGATGATATAAATCATGAGAACTGGTTTAAGGGAAGCAAGGAAGTATTTATTGATTTTGAATTTTAACAATATGGGAAAGTTATATGACCGCTTACAGAAGCAATTGAAATCGGAGGAGTACAAGAAGGATGCCGAAGATTGTCTCAAGATATACGAGAAACTCAAAGAAATGAATAATGGTAGCGTTTGGGAGTCATCATGGAACCCATTAACAACCGTTAAGTTTGTAGGAACATATCCCAATTCCGAAAGGATATACAAACCGAGCAAAGAAGGTTACGTGTTTCTGAAAGGTATTGAGGAAAAGAAGGAGCGTGAGGCAGGAGTTCGGTACATATCAGTACAAATGGCTATCATGAGTCATCTATCGGATGCGCAAGAACTTATTCAAATGGGAGCAGAAGGAAGGTTGAGAGCTAACAATCATATCAACTTCGCAAAACAATTAGTATTAACATATCCTGATACGTCAATCGAAGTATCGGAGAACGAATTGAACGAGTTATGGAAAAAGACAATGTAATGACCAAAGAAGCAGCAATCAATGCTATGGAGCAAGGTGGTTATAAAGTTGCTCACCGCTTCTTTTCCGAAGGAGAATACATATGGTCAGTTGATGACGAGTATTACAAGGATGAAGAAGGAACTTGGATACCAAAGAAAGACTTTTGGGAATGTCGTACAAAACAAGAATGGGAAACAGGATGGAGAATAGTGGGTTAAAAATAATCTATTTAGATATAATGGTCAAAGATAGATTTGTTACACAAATACCATATCCGCATTGCACTTTGTTTCCCATAGATTCAGAAGAACTGAAAAATTTTGTATTAGAGAAAAGACCGAGTTTGAAGAACAAAGATTTTAGGATTGAATTTTCCAATAACAAAGTTAAATAACAAAATTGTAAATTAAATTGTATGACAAGAATAAATAGTGCTATATCAGTAAGATGTTTGACTGACGAACATCTTCTTGCCGAGCACAGAGAAATAAAGAGACTGCCTGATTGCTTCGTTAAATCTTATATAAGCGGAGCTTTGAAAAGAATACCAAATAAGTTTTGTTTGGGAACTGGACATGTTACATTCTTCTTAAATAAGGCTCAATTCACTCTTGACCGTTACAAACAAATACACGAAGAATGTATCAGGCGTGGTTTTAACGTTCCAGACTATTCCGAAAATTGGAAACAAGTTATAATGAAAGATTATTGGAAGTCTTACGAGCCTACGAAGGAAGAACAGGAGCTACTTATAAATCGCATTACAGAGCGAATACGAGGCAGTAGCAAGACTTTCTTCCATTATGAGGGGAAAGCTATAACTAAGGTTGAGGCAATCGAAATATTAACAAATAAATCATTATGAGCAAGACACTAACAGAAGCAATGCCTGAGATTGAAGAAATAGCAAAAGAGCTTGGTATCAAAGTAAACAATTATAAGGTTTTGGAAGAGTATCGGAGACGACACCCTGAAGAAATGAAACCTACAAAACAAACGGAGGTAAAAGATGGACAAGAAATATAATATAGCAAAAGCTATCAACATACTGGTATGTATGGGTATAGTAGTAGCGATAATGCTTTGTGCGTACAATGCTTGGAGCCTGAACGGTGAATATACTTTATTCAGTTTCTTTGCTTCTTTGGTAATGCACGGAGGATTGGGAATAATGATATATTGCGGAGTTGATTGGATACTCCGCAGAGTGTTTCACCAAATTAAGTAAAGATGAGAAAATTGATTATGTTGCTAATGTTAATCATAGCCTCAAGTTGCGAGATTAACAGCTACCAACCAGTTCAGAACGAAGAAAGAACAGATGTAATAAAGCAAGAGATTAAAGAAGAGCCGAGTGAATGGGACATATTCATTGAAGCTCTTATACAAGTAGAGAGCGAAGGCAAAGCAGATGCGGTTGGCAAAACCAATGACGTGGGTATATTACAAATAACTCCGATATACGTCAAGGATGTCAACCGCATTCTTGGTGAAGATAGGTACACGCTTGCCGAGCGTACCGATACGGAAAAGAGTTTGGAGATGTTTGAAATCTTACAAGGTCATTACAATCCCAGCAAAAGTATTGATAAAGCGATTAAGCTCCATAATCCAAGAGCTGGGCAAAGTTATCGTATAAAGATAATGAATCAAATGGAAATTATAAAATCGAATTTATCATGACAAAAGAAGATTTCAAAAAGAAGTATCACGGCAAGTCCGTAAAGATTGAGCCGTCAATGCAAGTTCAGCATCTTGGAGAGATAGCTGAAAGACCGAGAAGGATTCAAGAAATGTGTAAGCTCATGGGCTTGGAAGCTCATCAAGTTACCGTTCCAGCTCCGTATCTACTTATCACAATAGTAGATAAACAACAAGAGTTCAAAACAAACGCTGAACCACTTACTCCAATAGATGAGCAAGAGTTCTTGGATGATTTCAAAGAAGCTCACGAAGAGTTGGAGTTTGGTAGAGCAAAGAAACTACTTGCTGACTTCAAGATTGAGTACGGAGAAATAAGCAAGAGCTCAACCGATGTTAAGAACGTAATGAGTACTGGATTCATTCAGGCTTATACTTCTAACGAAGCGAGCTTGTGGTGGCACCCAAACGGCAAACGTATTTTCTTTGTAAGAGGAGAAGGAGCGTTTTCACTAACCGATAAAGTTGAGGAGAATGCCTGAGACGAGAGAACGTGACCCAAAGCATAGCTTTGTAGATTATATCGAATTTTTGAAAGAGACGGCAAGTGACATATTCGGAGTTCCTATTTGGATGTTTACTGATGAACCGTTACAAACCGAAATAGGCGTTACACTTTCAGGAGTTCCGACCCAAAGATTCACGAGAGAACAAAGAATAATGTTAAACAAATTAAAAGAACAAGCGCAAGATGTCGAATTTGAAGAAATTCAAGGTTAAGTTCTTTGGTAGCAAAAACCGTAAAGAACAAATCAAACAAGTTAAAAATCTTATCGTTGACGCTCCGAAGCGAGAAGCGGTTGAGGATGTACTCCGTCACCAATACGGCTACGAGGTAATCAACGGATTGAAAATTCACGATTATGAAGGAGAATAAAAACATTGACCCTGAACTTGAGTTGAAAGCAACTTGTTTGGGCGGTTGTCTGACTATGGTAGTATTGGGAATATTGTTAGCAATAGTTCTCTGCCTATCCAGTTGTAACGGAGGTTTTGAACGCAAAGACCCAAGGGCAGTAACATATCGGGAGAAGGTAAGTGATACAGATACTTCGGAGGTATGGAGAAACGTCAAATATGAGCTTGTAAGTGTGTCTTATGATACTGTTCCGAAGGTTAAGCGAGAACGGAGTACACTGGAGCCTGAAATTTTAGCTCCGAAGGTTCAAACCGTACCAAAAGACCGTGTTGACTTGAATGATTATCTTGGAGACCCAGACGATGAGACTGATTGGAATTATACCGAGATAGACGATGAAGAAATGAAGTATCTTGAAAAGATAGGAATTTATTGGGATAGCGACAAAGGATATTGGCGGAAACGTTAAAAGTTTGGGCATTTTAGTTAAAAGGAGGAAGTTTACCAAAATTTCTTCCTTTTTTATTTTGCCGTTTGCGAAAAACAATCTACCTTCGTATTGTAAATATCAAAGAAATGAAAACAAGAATAGCATTTACAGTCATAGTCCTTGTAGTTTCGGTAGTAGCTAACTGGATTTACATAGAAGTAGTTTGGGGAAGTTTCCGAGCCTATATGAACGCTTGTTTAATCAAGTCGCTTATCGGAGTAGTATGTTTGGTAGTTATATTGTTAGCAACGTTAATAATCTCAAAAATCAAGAAATAATCATTATGGCAACATTAGAATTAAGCAATGAAGAGTTATATGATTTACACGTAGCTCTTTGCGGAGTAGATAATGAGAGTTATACTCCAATCAAGAACAAAGTAAGGAAAGCAATGGGTTATCCGATTGACTTCAAGTACGACCAAAGCTATGAAAACGTAGCAAAACTGATGATGGAAGCTATTCAATATGATAGCGGAATGTGTAACCGATACGAGCGTGAAAAATATCCTGAGAAATGGGTTGAGCTCATCAGACAATCGGCTGAAACGTTCTTCAAAGCCAATCCTCAATATCTGAACGAGAAGGATATTGAAAGAATAGGCATGGGAGGAGAAGAGAGCGAGGATGAAGATGAGTTTGGAAAATTAGAAGGATGGGAAGAATTGAACCGAGTTCTTGGTCATTACTTCGACCACTACCCAGAGGAGGATGAACCTCAAGGAAATTGGATACCTAAAACCAGCAGCGGTTATGACGGTTATATTTGCACTAAATGTAACACTTGGGTATATGCTGATAGACCAAAGGTTTGCTTATGTGATAGAAAGGAACTTGTGAAATGAGAATACTTTGTATATTACAAAATGCTTGGGGTGATAAGAAACTACCTATCACTTTTGTTCCCAATCCGTATAATAAGAGTGCTAAGGTAGTAAAGAAGATGGTTGGTGATAATCACTATGAGTTTTCAAATACTACGGACGTTGTGACTGATACTCCGAACGCTAAACCAAAGCCGAATTATGAACACTTTGAAAAAGTTATCGGAGAAATAAGCAAGTTTGATATGGTATTAGTTTGCGGAGTTCAAGCTGCTGAAACGGTGAACAAGTACATTGTTAAAATATCCGAGATAGGAACGCCATTGTTATTCGTTCCTCATCCAGCCGCAAGAAACCTTACTAATCAACGTTGCGAAGAGATAAGAGAAGAAATCAAAAGAATAGGAGAACAAAATCATGATTAAAGTATTACAAGCAATTGACGGACGTTTCGGCAAGAAGGTATTGAAAGACCAATATCGGAGCTGGTGGAGACTTATGACCTACGGAACATTGTCTATCCTATTTATAAGGTTTGTAATGTTCCCGATATTAGAATGGTGGAGCGGTGTAGTAGATTTTCTGAACTATGTAATTTGGGGATGATATGGAAATTGTAAGATTTATATTCAGTAGTTTCTGGGGTGTTCGTAGGTACAGTCATATTGTTAGGAACATTGTTTCAAGGAATAGCACAGGTTATCCGAGCTATTAAAGGAACGCAAGAACCAAAAGACGATGACTACTGAAACAGCTCAAAGAGTATTAGCCAAGATTGATTGGGAGGTAAAGAAGCAAGAACGCTTCTTGAATTTATTACTCCGAGCCCAGCAATACAAACCTGCTGACCGAGAAGAGATATTGAAGAACGCTTGTTGGATAGATGGTACAGTTGATACCCAATCTCAATACGCAAGGAACAGAAGAGAAAAGTTGCTGAAGGCTTATCGAAAGTTATACGATAAGTGGATGAAATAGCAATGAATCCAAACACATAGCAAGGTTGCTCGTGAACTCCAACCTTCGGGGTGATAAAAGACTTCGGAGGAGAAAACTGGAACTCACGAGCAATCATTATTTTATTGTCTGACGAAACGTAACAATACCAAAGATAACCGCCAAAATAATTTTGCTATAAGGGGGTGTTTAGGGGGATATTCTGCGTGAGCGTACATGTACATACGTAAGCAAAAAATTTCCTTATCAGAAATAAAGACATAACAAATATTGAGAACTTTCTTTGCTACTTTCTTTGGTTCATAAGGGGGTAACCATCAAAGTTATCCTACCCAGTAACATTGAAAAATTGTAAATATGAATTGGATTAAGAAATTTGCTCAATGGCTTCTATCGGAGGAGCTTGCGGAAGAAAGAAAGCATTATCAGAAAATCAATGACGACCTACGAGCCGACAAGGAAGCATTGGAAAAATCGAACGAAGGTTTGAGACGTTTAGCATTCGGGAGACGTAAACACCTTGTATCTCAATTAATGCTTGAGTGTATAGTAAAGTGCTTACCAGACCCAAATGCCGTAGGAACAGGAGGCATAACCGCTTCGGACATCAAATTGCGTAACATGGGTTTTGTAGATGAGATTGGTGGAAGGAAGTACGACCATAAGTGCTTCGTCAAGGAAATAACAGCTCACGAAGGAGAGCGAGGAGCGATTGTCCACATAACCGACTACAACATGAATATCTTCATTCCGCTGAGAAAGGAGAATGTCAGTTATGAGGTGTACGGTGTTCAAACCGCAATTGAGACTTACTTCTGGGACTTTTATGGAGCAGGGTTAAGGATGTTAAGTGCGGAAGCATGGGCGATGGCTACGGAGTTCATACGAGCACAAAACAATGTATTGAAAGAATTTAGAGAACAAGGATTGTTATGAAAATCAATTGGAAATTTTGGAAACGAAGGCGTGAAGAGCCTACCAAAAAGCAGCAAGCTATACCAGCAAGTTGGATGCGGTATATGCTGAAAGTACTGCCTGACCCCAACGAGTTCTATATCAAGGGTGAAGCTCCCAAAAACAAGATATTCTTTGGGATGCCTGACGAAGTGCCGCTTGCTGGTCAAGCAGTTATTTCTCCTACTCCCAGAGTTGAATCATTTGTTAAAGGCAAAGCCGTTGTATTTGTTTTCTCTGAGTTCAGCCGTGAGATTGAAGTTCCTATCGTCAAAAGTATGGAAAAAGTTTCATATGGTAACTTGGATACGGAGGTTGAAACCTACCTTTGGGACTTCTCAGGTTTGAGAGTTATCGGGGATGAAGGATTCAAAGCAGTTTGTAAATATCTTTACGACCAACACTCTTGGAAAGCAAGTTATTTCATTGAGAAGGAGGGAGATGATAATGGATTATACGCTAACTCAAGAACGGAGGAGGACAATGAAAGAGATAGGCAAAAGATGTCAAAGGTTGATTGGGAAAAGAACCAACAAATGATTGATGACGTCAAGAAGAGGAGAGGAAGAACAGACAAAGACTCATATGGAGATAATTGGGCGGGCAAAAACTTCTTCCAAAATGTTGAAACTGAAGTTCCATTAACAGGAGGATTCAACCGTGAAGGTGAATTGCCTGAGGAGAAAAACGAGCAAGACAATGGTTAAAGTAAGAGTCAGTCAAATACCAGAAGAAAGCGGCAAACCGAAGTATCAAAAGAAGATGAAAACCACGACAAAGAAGGCAAAGGACTTCGATGACGAGGAAGATGATGACGACTTCGGAGAGGAGCCTGAGGAGGACGAGCCGAAACGGTTGAAGAAAACAATGATAAACTTCGGAGAGGAGGGAATTGTTATATCAGCCTATGACCTGAACTGCATTGAGAAGGATATGAGATTTGTAGAGAAACCGACTGCTCACTGGGAGTTCGGTATCACGATAAACAAAGGACTCAATCCAGGGCAGTTTATCAATAAAACAGACCTATCTATGTGGTATATCAAGGAAGAAGTCAGAGACCGAAAATGGGAAAGATTGATGGAACTCCTGAAATTAGAAGGTCTCAACGTTATTGAAGTGTAGATAACAGTTATAGTACCGTTACATTTTGTTAAATTTTAATTGTAAAGAAAAATGAAAAAGTATGAATTGGTAGCCGCAGTGGCTAAGGAAACTGGGATGACCCAGACAGACGTGAACAAAGTAATCGACGCAATGTGTCCTGTAATCGTAAAGGCTTGCGTTGAGGATGGTGATGAAGTGAACCTGCCTACGCTTGGTAAGTTCAAACAGAAGGTCAACCCTGCTCGCAAGGGTATCAATCCGTTGACCAAGAAACCGATGGACGTGAAGGAAAGTCACACGTTGAAGTTCACACCGACTACTACTATCAAGAAGGTAGTAGAGCCGAAACCAGCAAAGAAAGTTAAGAAGTAACTTTTAGCAACAGTAGTCTTTGGGAGCGGAGATTGGCGAATTATGTTTGCTTTTCTCCGTTTCTTTTTCTCCCAAAGTTTATAATTACAATTTAACAAAAGAAAAAATGTAATGAAAGCAATAACAAAGAAAGAAAAGTTACCAAAGTTTCTTGTAGTGAATGCCGAAGCTCCGAGCAAGCCTTGGAATAAGTATTTGCTGAAGCCTTACGAAAAAGGAGAGATTGTAAAAGTAGCTCCGTTTGAAGAACAAGTATCTCACCCCAGCGTGGGAACGGAGCCTGAACAGTTCCGCAAAAGATACGTTGTGATTTATCGTAAAGACGAACAAGGCAAGTGGACGTTGAAATATACGCAAGGATGGGAATCATTTGATTTATTAACAACAATAAAAAAGAAGTAGTATGAAACGTTTGAAAAGATTTATTTTGAGCCTATTGCTCACGAAGAAAGAACGAGTGATGATTTGGAACGCTCTTTGGTTCTCTAATCATACTTACAGGAGAAGGGGAAATGTAGATGGTGCTGCCGCAGTACAGATGGTGATGAACAGAACTGAAGGGTTGCTTGTTCCGAAAGGCAGAAAATACTCTGAGAAAGAACTTGTCGAAATTGTTGAAGGAGTTATCAACGAAGCAGCAAAGGCAAGTGAGGAAGTAACAAGACACGTTGCCCGACAAGAGTTCAACAAAGGCTATCGAAGAGGAAGAAGCGAAAGAACGATTGAGGAAATTGCTGAACCGCTCAGACCTTTCGGCAGACCGATACACGTTGAGGAGAAAGACGGCAAGTTGGAGGTTGATATGGAACTCAACGAAGGTATGGAGATTGACCGTGAGAAGTGCGAAACATGCGATGCTCGTGAAGGCTGTATTATCTTCGCTATGATATTTGGTCAGGACAAAGAAGAGGATGCCGAGGGCAGCGATTCAAAGCCTACTGAAGGCGAAGATACCGAGAAGGAGGAGAAAGATGAAGAGCAAGCACCCGAAGGCACTGAAGGACATCACGAAGCTCCGAAGGAAGATGAGGGCAAATAAAATTCTTTGATTGTCTATATAGAAACCGTGCGGCAAGGTTAATAACTAAGTCACACGGTTTCAACATTTAATAACAAGATATGATAAAGAGTAATTACATAGTATTTGACTGCGAAACAGGTGGGTTATATGAGGACAAAAATCCAATAACCCAATATGCTGCGGTTGTTCTTGACGGCTCTACTTTGAAAGAGATAGACCGTTGGGAAACTTTCGTCAAGCCTTATGCTGATTTAGTTATCGAACAGGATGCGTTGGATAGGACTATGGTGAGTATGTCCGATATAAACAAGGGCATGAGCATTAAGGAGTTTATATCAACCGCTACGGAGTTCTGGGAAACTCATAGAGCAAAGTCCAAGAAGAAGGAAATGGGACGGCTTGTACCAGTAGGTCATAATGTTCCTTTTGATATTCGGTTTTTGAATTACGCTCTTTCTCTTCAGAAGAAGGATGATGTCGAGTTTTGGATGTATCCGAATATCATTGATACCTTTCCGCTTGCTAAATTAGCGTGGGGAATTAACGGAGACGAGAAAATCAACTTGGGAGCTTCTTGTGAGAGGGCAAAGATACGGCTTACAGATGCTCACGGTGCTATGAATGACGTAGAAGCGACAGCCGACCTTCTACGGTGGTATATGCGTAAACTCCGAGCGAAGAAAGGAGAAGGAGCGGCAGAAGCTACTCAGGGCAGAGCGAAGGGTGATGAGTTCTTTGAGTTCAAATGTGGAGCAAAGTAACTTCCCAAAGTTTATAAGAACAACGGAGCAAAACTGGTTGTGAGAAGTCGTAACAAAAATGGTAGTGTAGAGTGCGTTGAACTATCTACTTAATAGCAATGATTGCTCCGTTCTTATTCAGAATAAACAGTTATAGTATCAATAAATGTAAATTAAAATCGTATGTCTGAAACAAATGAAACTCCGAAACGTAAACGGAGAACAAAAGAAGAGATTGAAGCTGCTAAGGCAGCAGGAACTTACAAGCCCAGAACAAGGAAGAAAGTTGAGGAAGCTCCGAAAGAAACAAATGCTGAGCAGAAGGCTCCTGAGGAGTTCCAAGCAAAACCTACGAAGCTGCCTGCTGAACAATCCGTTCTGATTATGGCTTGCCTTCAGCCTGAGGTATCAAAGAAAGCTATTGAAGCCGCAAAGGAGAAAGGTGTTGAGGTTGTAATTCTTGAAGACCGAGTAATTCACGACTATCTAAGCGTCAGAGACCGTGAAGGAAAAGAGGAGAGAAGTTTGGGAGACTTCCTGAATGATACTTCCAATCGTTTACATGCTGAAGACCAATGCGTGAAGTTATGGATGATACTTACGAAGGGTCAACCGATTGAGAATGCAGAACAACGTGTATTCACGAGAACGGAGGTTGTTAAGGCGACCAATCTGACTCACAATAAAGCTGACCAAGTCTTTCAGTTACTCCGAGCCTTCGGAATGTTACGTTTCACGAAAGGGATGCACGAGTTTGTTCTCAACTTCAGCAAGAATAAATGTCACGATACTATCAAGACAGAAGTTCTTGCGATGTGCAAAGCGTTGAACAACGACATTCTCCGTTACAAGGCATCAATCGAAGCCGATACTGAATTGACGAAAGAACAAAAAGATGAAATGTATAAAGAGTTACAAAGAGCCGTTGACGAGACAATCGAGTATTAAGCGGAAACAACCATAAAAAGAGTTTGAGAGCTAACAGGGTACAATCCTTGTTAGCTTTTGTCGTATAAAGAGGATTGATATGATAGCAACAGTACCAGACATAATTGCGAAAGCTCCTGTGACCTTGTTACAGTCTCCGATGCATCAATTGGAATGTCTCAATATAGTAGATGAGATAATTGACGGCATGGACGATAAGGGAATATTGGAGCTCATGCAAGGTTCAGGAGGAGACTTGGATTGGGTATTAGATAACTTGATGAAAGATACTTATCAAGTTATGTACACGGGTGACCCAAACATTGACTTCGCTCCGAAATATACAGATAGACTTTCGCAGTCTATCGAAGAAACATTGCGGACACGCAACCTTACTTACTTTATTACTTCGGTAATGCCCGACTTCCAATTGTCTTGGCATCATTTGGAATGGGGAGATTTGGTACACCGATACAATAAATTATGTATCAACGCTGCCCGTGACCATGGTAAGTCGTATTATTTCTCAAATGCCTATTGTGCTTGGAAGCTCTATTCCTACGCAAAGCCTAAATCAAGTGTATTCTCTGCCCGACCTACGAAGAGCAATTCCAATCGTGGGTATTTGTTTAGCTTCTCACTCCAGCAGTCCGTTGACCTTATGGAGATTTTGAAAGGAACAATTGAGAGTAACGATATTCTCAAAGATAGGTTGTACCCTGATTCAAGAAATAGCGGAGCGTGGGCAAGTACGAACATAGTATGTAGGAACGGAGCGAGGTTGACGTGTAAGGGGTTTGGGTCATCAGTACGTGGTGCTCACCCATACTGGATAGTAGTAGATGATGGACTGAAAGATAACGTCATCTACAGTGCCCTACAAAGGCAGAAAAGTATAGACTATTTCCACGCTGTTATTATGAACATGCTCGTGCCAGGAGGACAAATCATTGTCGTTGGTACTCCGTTTCACGCTTCGGACTTATATGGAGACTTGAGGAGCAAGAGCATATTTGCTACACATAATAAGAAGGGTTGGTTTGTAATTGAATATCCTGCTATCTTCCCTGACGGACGTATATTGTGGCCACAGCGTTGGAGCTTCTTCGATTTGATGGACAAGAAAGCAACGCAAGGTAACATCATCTTCAGTCGTGAGAACTTATGCCGACCTATTACCAATGAGGCTTCTATATTCCCATTGAAAGTTTTGGAACGCTCTTTGGTACGTATGGAGAACTACACGTTGGTACGCAATCGGGATGACTTCCCAATCAAGTTCAACAAAGTTGTTACAGGCTGTGACTTCGCAATATCCGCTAACGTAGGAAGTGACTACACTGTATTTACGACTTGGGGAGTAGATGACGAAACAGGAGAGCGTTGGTTGTTGAACTTTTACCGAGATAAGGGCAAGACCTTCCACGAACAGATGCAAATATTGAAGGGAATCAACGCAAGATTCAGACCTGATAGCATGGTGATGGAGCAAAACACATTCCAACAGATATTCGTTCAGGAAAGCGATAAACAGGGATTGCCAGTTATAGGACATACCACTGGAATAGATAAGTACGACTTGAAGACAGGATGGCCAGGTTTGGCTATTGATTTTGAGCGAGGTAAGATACATATACCAACTGGAGATAAGTATTCACAAGATGTAAAAGATTTGATTTTCTCCGACCTTGGTTCAGTAGCCTTTACCGATAAAGGACTTGAGTCAGTAGGAGAACATGACGATATTTCATCCAGCTTCTGGCTTGCTAAGTTAGGTGCTAACTTGATAACCACAGGCTTCAAATACACCTTCCTTTAATACCCAGAGTTTATAAGGGTAAACTGTAAATTAAAATTGGTATGGCGAAGAAAGGTGAGAGTGAAAAGAAACCGTTTTGTAATTGCGTATCTGTAATTGTTACGCATCTTGGAGACTACTCCGAGAAATGTTATCAAGTAACTGACGGTCAGGGCAGGAAAGGTTTTATACCAAAGTCATCTGTCTATTGTAAAGACGAGTTCAGTCAAAGGCGAGCATATTATATTGCTATATGGGCTTTGAGGAGAACTGTATTGGGATATTCCCAAACTAAGCGTTGGGGAAATTGGGATGCTGAAAAGCAACAAATTATAAACTGTTTTAGATTTAATAACAATAAAGAAGATTTGGACATGAAACAAAGAAAAGTCAAGATGCTTTTGAAGGATGGGGGTGAAGCTCCTGTCTATGCTACTCCGAGAAGTTCAGGAGCCGATGTGAGAGCGAATGAAACTTTCACTATTCAGCCGAACGAACGCAAGATGATTCACACGGGCATCTATATGCAATTGCCCGAAGACATGGAAGTTCAGGTGAGACCGAGAAGCGGACTTGCTATGAAACACGGTATAACTTGCGTGAACGCTCCTGGCACTATTGATAGCGATTATCAGGGTGAGTGCAATATCCTTCTTATCAATCACGGAGACAAAGAAGTGAGCTTTGAAAAGGGAGAACGTATTGCTCAGTTTGTATTCGTAGAGAATGTTGTTCAGGCAGACTTTGAGTTTGTTGAAGAGTTCTCCGAGACTACGGAACGAGGAGCAGGTGGGTTTGGACATACTGGTACAAAGTAATGAACCAGTTCAGACAGTTCACTAACGGCAAAGGGTTGTTTATCGGGGTTGACTTCGGCTTCGGTAACGACTTTGCCGTTGAAACTCAAATACAGAAGCAGTCTGACGGGAGCTTGAAAATACTTTCGAGCAATATCATTGGACGTGCCGAAGATTACAAGAACGAAGAAAAGAGAGAACAAAAATGTAAAGAATATGAAAAACTTTGCAATCAAGAAACCGTTGAGCAAAAATCAACTTGACGATTTGACTAATGGGCTTGTTAATGCTATGCGTTATTCTGACCCAAATGTTGAATACCCAAGTTATGATAAGGCGAAACAAGATGATGGGGTAATGGCTGAATGGTTTTATCCCATTTTCAATGGTACCAATGACTTCTCCGAGCTTACAGCCATTCATATGTACACTACTCAGGAAGCTACGTTTGAGGACGTAGGTGAGCTGCTATTGGGCATTGCTCTGACTGAGATGAAACACTACGATAAGCTGTCAGACTTTATCCGAAAGATAGGAGGAAAGATTGACCAGAGATATAACAACTCAGGCGTTACCGTAGGAAAGACCGCAGAAGAAGCGATTGAAATAGCAATCGGTGCGGAAGAGAAAACAATTGACTTCTATGAGAACTTGCAAAAGAAGCTCTTGAAGCTAACTGAAACGGAGACAATCAAGATAGCTCTTCAACTGCTTGCTAAATTGTTAGCGGATGAGGTAGTTCACTTGAAATTATTAAAAGAACAATTAAAGAATGATTAACAAAATGAAAAGTAACGGTATTGATTTGTTAGCAGACTACGTGTTCTTGTCCAAATACTCTCAAAGAAAAGAGGATGGACGACTTGAACACTGGGACGAGACAATTGACCGCATCTACGAGATGCACAAGGTCAAGTTGAAGAGTTTAGGTTTGCTTGGTGATGAAACGCTTGCTATGATTAAGGAAGCAAAACGTTTGGAGGTTGATAAGAAAATTCTTTCATCTCAGCGAGGGCGTCAATTTGCTTCTCCTAAAACTACAAGCGGAATTTTGAAGCATGAAGCTAAGTTATACAATTGCTGTTCTACCTACATTGACCGTGTAGAAGTATTCAGCGAAATCATGTATTTGCTTTTGTGTGGTTGCGGAGTAGGATATTCACTTCACAAAGATTATATAAATAAATTGCCTATCGTTAAGCCTTATAACGGAGACCAAAGACCTCAATTTTTTGTTGAAGATAGTATCGAAGGATGGGCTGATTCAATCCGAGAGCTTATGATGGCTCTATTTGAAGGCAAGGCTCCTGATATAGTCTTTGACGCTATCCGACCAGAAGGAGCGTTGATTGATGGTAAGTTCCTCGCACCTGGCCCAGAGCCGTTGATAAAAGCTCATAATCATATCAAAGAAGTCATGAAAGTCGCTCAAGGCAGAAAGCTCACGAGTATCGAAGTTCATGACATCATTTGTTATATAGCCGACAGCGTTGTGAGCGGAGGGGTGAGACGTTCTGCTATGATTGCTTTGTTCGACAAAGACGATGAGTTGATGCTTCGAGCTAAGACAGGAAGCTGGTGGACGGACAATCCTCAAAGAGCTATGGCCAATAACAGTATTCTTGCTACTCTATCTGACCCATTGGGTTACGAGGAAATGAAAGACAAGTTACAGGTCATTCGTCAGTTTGGCGAGCCAGGGTTTGTAAATGTTAAGAGTTTCAAATACACAGTCAATCCTTGCGGTGAGATTGTAATGGAGCCTGCTATCAACGGCAAGTCTGGTTTTGCGTTCTGCAATCTTGTAGAGATAAATGCTGAGCGAGTTAAAACCAAAGAGGAGTTTTTGGAAGCATGCCGTGTAGCTTCGTTCGTAGCGACTGTTCAGGCTCTTTATACTGACTTCAAATATCTGTCTCCTGCCTCACGGGAAATAGCCGAGCGTGATAGAGCTATCGGAGTGAGCATAACAGGCATATATGCCAATCCTATCCTTCGGGGTGAGGTATTAAGAGAAGGTGCGAAGGTAGTTTCAGAAACCAATGCGGAATGGGCAGCAATCTTTGGTATAAATAAGAGCCGTACCTGTACGACAATTAAACCGAGCGGCAATGCTTCTTCTATTCTTGGTTTGTATTGTAGCGGTATTCATCCAGCTCATGCTAACAAATACCTTCGTAGAGTACGCATCAAGACTTACAGCCCAGAGTTCATTGCTTTGAAAGATACTCCGTTGGTTAAAGTTCTACGAGGGGATGAGGCGGTGATAAGTTTCCCAATTGAATCCGATGACCCGAATATGATATTCAAAGACGAGGTATCAGCCGTTGACCATCTCAAGTTTATCGGAATGGTAAAACATTATTGGATAAACAAAGGAAGCGTAAACGTCAAAGCCGTTTCCAATAACATATCCGCAACTGTTGAAGTGAAAGACGATGAGTGGGATGAAGTAGCGGCAGTATTGTTTACCAACGATTATCTATTCACTGGCGTGAGCTTGTTGCCTAAGATGGGCGACCAAATTTATGACAACGCTCCATTCCAGCGTTTATCTTCTTCGGAGGTTGAAAGTGAGTACAATGCTATCAAAGAATATCTTGATACCCACGAAGTAGATTTCAACGAGATAATGAGCAACCGTGAGAACTTCTATTCAGGCGACATGGTAGCCGTAGGATGTTCGGGAGGAGCCTGTGAATTGAAATAGATATGAAGATTGAAAATTTTATATTAAGTATTCTCAAGAAAGTTGAGAGCATGAAAGAAGGCGTGATTGCGTACGCTTACAAATCAGGGAACGCTCCGATGACCCATACTTGGTGGGAAATATCGGTTTCAGACTTCGATTTGTATATGAACGATAAACGTTTCAAAACTCTTTCTGCAGCTTGGCACAAGGCTGCAAAGGCACAAGGCGAAAAGATAATCTTTGTTTGCGGTTGGATGCCTACGGAGGAGAAACTTGCTAAACTTGCTGACGAGGATAACTTGATATTGAATATCTAAATATATTGTCTCATTTATGAAGAGGAGTTGCTTGCGAAAGTAGCTCCTTTTTATTTAACAAAAGTTAAAGTTAGCAAAGTTTTTTATAAAAAGTTTTGCGGTTACAAAATAAGTCCGTAACTTCGTAACAGAAATCAACAAAGTCAAAAGATTATGGTATTCATTCCAAGCAAATATCAAAGAGCCGTTTACATCTACATTGAGAAAGGTAAAGGCAATGCGGTTATAGACGCAGTAGCAGGTTCAGGAAAATCTACAACGATTGTGAATGCGTTGAAACTTATTCCGAAGAACAAGCGAGTATTGTTTTTGGCGTTTAACAAGGCAATCGTAGAGGAACTGAAAATCAAAGTAGGCAATCTCAACAATGTAGATATTAAAACGCTACATAGTTTGGGAGCTTCGGCAACTATGCGAGCTTTGAACTCTCAGCTTCAGGTTGATAAATATACGGCTTGGGTTAATAATGGTATCAAATACTCTTCCCTTTCTCCGAAGTCAGACTTGTTACCTGAACAGATGTCAACTTGGAAAGGCAATATCTTGAAGCTCATTGACCTTGGTAGAGTAAACTTGGTTAAGTCCGAGAAAGACTTGGAAGAGCTTGCTTGGAAACATAACATTGATTTGGAAGACAACGAAGTTGATATTGCTATTAAGGGTATCAATTGGGGCGAAAGGGAAACGCAAGTCATAGACTTCACAGACATGATATACTTCCCGAACGTCAAACAGATAAAGATGTTCCAATACGATTGGGTATTCATAGACGAGTGTCAGGACTTGAACGCTGCCCAAAGAAACTTGTTCTTGAAATGCTTGAAACCTAATGGTAGATTTGTAGCTGTTGGAGACCCACGTCAGGCAATCTATGGTTTTGCTGGAGCGGATGTTGAAAGTTTCAATCTTTTGAAGAGACTTCCGCACACCGTGAAACTTCCTTTATCCGTATGTTACCGTTGCGATGGAGATATAATCGGAATGGCCAAAGAGATAGTGCCTCAGATAGAATCAAGAGCAGGTGCACCAGCAGGTGTAGTTAGTCGGGAGAGCGTTATGGCAGATGTTAAGGATGGCGATATGATACTTTGCAGGGTTTCAGCTCCGTTAGTTAAGTTGTGTATGCAATATATCGGGAGAGGGGTGAAAGCGTATGTAAAAGGAAGGGATATTGGAACCAATCTTATTAACATGATAAAGAAAACCAATCGCAAGCAGATTAAGGACGTAATGGAGCGACTTGAAAGGGAATTATCACGGATAATCGGAAAGGTGGTAGCAAAGCAGGGATGCACCGAAGCTGAAGCGAAGGAACATGAAATGTATAAGAACTACGAAGATAAGTTGAAAGCAATAGAAGTTCTTTCAGAAGGTTTGGTAACTTCCCAAGAAGTCATTGACCGCATAGACATGATTTTCTCCGATGATAACAAGAACGGTATTTGTTTGAGTACAATTCATAAATCGAAAGGGTTGGAAAGCGACCGAGTATTCATCATATGTGAAGATAAGCTATATTTGAAATATTGTATGACCGTTCCGTGGATGGCGGAACAAGAACGCAACCTTGTCTATGTTGCGATAACAAGAGCCAAGCACTTTTTAGGATATATTCAAGACTTTGTAGCATAAAAGTTAAATATTGCCCAAAAATAGAAAAAAGTTTGGAAATTATTTTGCCGTTTGAAAAATACTCCGTACCTTCGTAGTGTAATTGTAAATAAAGATTGTAAATCAAACAGTAAATTTCAAAGAATATGGAAGCAACAAATCAGAATTTAGACAGCGTATTAAAGAAGCTGAGAAAGTTACAAAACCTTTACGAAGGTGCAAAGAAAATCAACTCTGAAGGAGAAGCGAACGCAGCTGCTGCGGCTATACAAAGACTTCTTACCCAGTACAACTTGTCTATGGATGAGATTGGAACGGACGAGGAGAAAGCAAAAGATACTGTGTTTGAAGAGAAAGTGGACGGATTCACCTACAAGAGTATCGGAGGAGAATGGGAGTTCCGTTTGTTATACGTTCTTTGTAAATGGAATTTCTGCAAATGTTTTCAAGTAGGAAGCACTTACAGAAGATTGATGATTTTCGGTAAGAAAGAAAACATTGAGACCGTTAAGTGGTTGCGTGGAATGCTTGCTGAACGTTTCGTAGCGTTCTCCAAAAATCGTTTCAAGGAGTACAAGAAAACCATGGAGTATGCTATGAAGCCTATCAGTATGGATAAGTATCAGAGAAGTTACTTGATGGGCTGTGCAGCTGGGCTGGATGCTAAGCTGAAAGAGGAGAGTGACCGAGAAAAAGCAAAGAATGCCGAATATGGAGCAAAAGTTACAGCTTTGGTAGTTCGCAATGATACAGCCGTTACCGAGTATATTGAAAACAAGTACAAGGTTGGTAGAGGAAGAGCGAGAAAAGAGAATTTTGATTCAGCCAGAGCCTACGGATATAAGGATGGCAAGAACACGGAGCTTCACAAGCAAGTAAGTGCGGGAGCGAAGAGTCAAGCCGATGGAGTGAAATTGCTTAAATAAACCATATGACTTTGATTGTGATTATGGGGTTGTCCTTCGGGATGGCTCCCATAGTTATTATAAGAAAACATTTGAAACATGAATATATTATTTGACGGTAACTATTTGTTCCACAAAACATTCTCCGTTTTCTCTACCTATTACAAAGGGCAAGACATGGGAGACGTTCTCCAAGATAAGGAGAAACAGCAAGTATTGATACGCAAATGTATTATGGACATGTGCTTTGCTTTGAAAAAGTTTAAGGACATCAAACGAGTAGCATTTGTGATAGATAGCTCTTCATGGCGTTACAGTATCTACGATGATTACAAGTACGCTCTTACGAGGGTTAGAGACCCATTTTACAAGCATTTCCTGACTGTATTAGATATGTTTGAGGCTCTTCTTCGGAGAAAAGGACTAATCGTCAGTAGAGTCATGGGAGCAGAGGGGGATGACCTTCTGTACGTATGGGGCTTGTACTTTGGATATTGTTTGGACGAAGAGCTGGTAATAATTACTGGTGATTCCGATATTCGACAAATCATGAACAAAAACGTTTCCTTGTTCAACAATAACTCAAAGAACTTGAAGATGTATTGTATCCCAGAGAAGGAAGTGTTTTGGAACGAGTATCTTGAAACTGATGTTCAGGTCATACCTACGAAGCCATTTGAGGTTTTGTTATATAAGGTCATTATGGGAGACACTTCTGATAACATTCCTAAGCTCAAAGCAGGGTTTGGGCCAAAAGCCTTTGAGAAGTTCATTGAATCAATTTCTCCTTATCACGAGCCGAAGGATATTGACCTTGTACCGATGGCTCAATGGATTGCCAAACGTTTCTCCGAGTTTACGAAAATGAAAGAGGAGGAAGTATTGGGACAAGTTTTATTCAATCTGAAGATGACGTGGTTGAACTTGTCTGTATATAACAATACCGATTATCAGACTAAGAACGGCAAGAGCCTTCTTGAAAATATGCTTGACGATGTAAACGACCAAAAGAATAAATACAGTTATAGTAAAGCATACACGTTAGAAGATTTTTATGGTATGGCAATCAAATAAACATTGATAAATATGAAAAAGAAAACAATCATCTGGGTTGCAATTATTGTAGCCGTAGTTATCGGAGCGTTGGTGTATATGCACTACACTCCTGTTTGGGTATCAATCTCAAACGTTGTGAGTTTAGCAATCGGTGTCGTTGTCGGCTGGATTGCTCATGTTTTGTATAACAAATATATCAAAGAGTAATCATGGACGAAATTAGCAAAGCGATTCAAGGAGCGAGAGCTGCTCAGCGTGGACGTATTTATGGGAGTTTCTCAAACGTTCAAGAATTGATGGCGGATGATGATTCAATCCGCAAAGGTGAAGAAGTATCGGAGGAAAATCCATTTGAGAAAGCTGCTGCAGAAGCAGACGTGGAGAAGTCCGATGTTATGGACGCTTTATCTTATCAGGGAGACATTAAAGTGTCTAAGACTGGTAAGGAGATTAAAGACCAAGTGGACACCGTTCTGCTGCCTGCTATGACGGCAGATTTGGCTGTAAAGGAAGCGGAAGCCGAGAAGGAGTTGAAGAACTGCGGAACAGCTCCGACCAAAGACCCAGACAAATGGTGGACGGACGGTATCAAAATGGACTGCGGCTTCAAAGTCTATGATTGGGAAGAAACCTATGTTCCAAGCAATGACGGAGGAAAAATGATGAGTTCCCTTTCAGCTTCGGATGCAGAGGACAAGAAAGGTAACGTGCCCGAAAATCAGGAACAGGCAAATTGCCGTAGAGCGTATAACGATATTGTCAGAGCTATCTGCAATATCAAGGTTGATATCAAGGCGTGCGAGATTTTGAAAACTCTCAAAGATGAGAAACAATTTGAACTTTCTCCACGTCAGGTGTTGGCGTTAAGATTTTAACGTGGGGAGGTGTACTGCGATTGGACGGAGAGGAGTTGCTTGTGAAAGTAGCTCCTTTCATTTTTCTGCCCATAGTTATTAAGTAAAATGTTATGATATGCCAATAGATAATGATAATCCACAAGTATGGAGGTACTTTAAGCGAGGAGATATTGTCAAAGATTCAGAAGACAGTGTCTGGGGAAATACTAAGTTTGAAATAACAGGATTTCACGGTAATTGGTATTGTCCGATGTTATCAACAAATATATGCGGCAAGTTCTATCCCAGCGGCAATCCTCAACGTTGTAATTTAGATGTCCGAGAAGCAAGGTTAATTAACGCAGCTCACCGACCTTTCAAAAGAATGAAGAAAGTTCCTTTGCTGAAACTAATGGCGAAAGGTAATGTTGAAGCGAAGCGAGAATTCAAAATGAGAGTAAATACAAAAACTTTATAATTTATGTTTGAACAAGCAGCATGGTATGATAAGCTCCCAGATGAGAGCTTGGAAGTGTACGAGCCTCACTTGAGATTGTTCTTTGAGACTATGTACGAAAGGCAGATGATTTGGAAACGGAGGTTCATTGATAAGAAGGACAGACCTTGGACTGACAATAAGATATTCCAAGAATCAAAGTTCACAAACGTTTATCGGGAGCTTGACCGAAACAGTCAATGGCAAATCAAAAACATTCTTCTTGATGAAAGTCTTTCGTTGAAGAACTTGGTTTGGAAGATGATGGTTTTTCGTTTCTTCAACAATCCTGAAACTTTTGAATTTGAACCGAAAGGAAAGAGTGTTCAGCCCAGTCTATTCGGAGCACCTATCAAATCAGGACTTAAACAGGCTCAATCTACAAAAGAGCTTATTTCAGCCAAGAAATGGAAGAATGGTATTCCTGATTGGGAGGAGTATGATGAGGATGAGTTCAGCCGTTTCATTGCTGGCGTTCGGAGTTCGGGTCAAAACCCATATACAACCGCTTACTTGATAAACTCTCAAGCAACACCTGGCCAACCGAGAGATTATTGTTATACGAGGGTTGTAATTCCTCACCTGCATAATAACGTAGGAAAGCTCATTGCTACGGTGATGAAAGCTAAGAAGCCAGAAGATATTATTGAGTATCTGAAAACCTTCCCTGCGGTTGCGGACTTTATTGCTCATGAGTTCTATCAGGACTTCACATACATAGAGCGATACAGAGGACAACAGTTTATGAAGTTTGACCAAAACGACTTCACGAACGTTGGGCCAGGGTGCAGTATCGGCATACGGCTTATTTATCCAAGCCTTTCAACAATCAGAGAACAGAAACCTGCTATTTATTGGCTCAGAGACCTTGCCGCAGAATGGCTTGAAAAGATTGGTGAAGAAAGGGGCGAACGTTTTCCGTATCTTTATTGGGACATAGAAGATGGCGAGTATTATACAGCCAATGAACCAAATATAACTCTTCATCAGATTGAGATGTGGTTATGCGAGTTCCAAAAATACTGGAAGATGATTATAGGAGAAGGTAAACAACGCAGCAAATTTCAACCGAGAAGCAAATCAATTATTTCAAAATAACAATGGACAAGAAATTAACAGAATTTTTTGAGAATAAGGGTTTTGAGGTAGTGGAAAAGAAAACCACTACCCAAATTCTTATTGAGAACTTACTTGCGTTTTCAGTACGTGAGAAGAAAGGAGGGTTGTTTGATATTTCAATCAACATAGTGAAGGACGAGGAAGAAAAGGAGAAGTTGAGGAAGCGTATCAACCGTGAAGGCTCTGCGGAGAACGAAGGTTGGAACATAGACTTGGAGAAAACTCCGATACTTCACAATGTAACGATAAGTCAATTTGAAGCCTTCTGTAAACAAACTAAGCTCATTGCTCAGGTGAAACGTCTTTCGGAGTTCCGAGAAGTACAATCAGACTTTACATTGGCTACTGCCGAGAAGGACGGCAAGACTTTGAAGTGGCGTTCAAACCTTCCTACGGAGAAGCATATTGTTGATGCGGTATTCAAAGGCAGTGAGTACACTCACCGTTCAGTAGGTTTGGGTGGTTTAACTCTTACCAAGAAAGACGTTGTATTGGACTTGGGCGGTAATATCGGAGCGTTCACGTGCGACATATTCGATAAAGTCAAAAAGGTCATTGTATTTGAACCTGAGGATGTGAACTATGAATTTCTATCTACGAATATAGAAGACAACGGAGCAAAGAACGTAATTGCCCACAAACAAGCCGTAGTTGGTAATGACGATAAGGTGCGTGACTTCTATCTGGGTAAAGCTCCGTATTATTATTCATTCTTGGTAAAACATAACCGCAAACGAGTTCCTGTTGAATGCGTAAATATCAACGAGGTTATGAAGAAGTACAAACCTACCAAGATGAAGGTTGATATTGAAGGCTCTGAGTGGGAAGTTCTAATCAACTGTAAGGACTTCGGAGACGTTGACCAGATAATCTTTGAGTACAACTTCGATATGAATATGGACTTGAAAGAGGACTTCAAGCGTTTCAAGGCTCTTCGCAAACATCTCAATAAGCACGGCTTTGACGTTCAGGAAATGGAACGAGATATGAAACAGAATTGGAACTTGGTGTTTATGGTAACAAAATAAGATATGCCGATTTCAAAGAAAATAAAAGAACTCAAGGAGCCATTGGAGGTAGATTTACAGCTGATGGCTTCTGAGCTTGATACTTCGGTTAAGAACATGAAGTATTTGTCGAAAGATATGATGTCAGATGCTACGTCAATTGATGCGTTCGATGCGTTGGTTGAGGACATAGAAAGAGGAGAAGGAAGCGAGGTGACAACGTTTGATGACAATACCATTTTATATGAGTATTTGGACGAAGCTGTTGTTGTACATAACGTTCTTGGCGTTCGGTATGTTTTATTTGATAGTATGGTAACGCAGAAGATAGAAAACAAGTTGGACAGTTATAGATAGTTCAAACATTCATTTATAAATTTCAAGTATATGAGAACAATTGTCATTTTCAAAACGGCTACACCCGATGAAAGGATTGTCTTGCGTACTGACTCAATGTATGACGACTACGAGAGCGTGTTCACCGTCATGACCGTTGAAGGAAGTATCGAAGGAGTAATCAATGAATTCAAGGGCGGTAGCATTATCAGCCTTTCTACAATATCAAGATTTGTTGCTAACAATACTGGTATTGAAGCAGTGGCTATGTCTCCTGACGATGCTAAGTTGGACGTTGCTGTTGCTACTCCAAAGTTTCTGTCCATTGATGTATTTCCTATCTTCAATGAAACTTCCTATCGTGAGCATGTTTCGGCTGAGTATCAGGAACAGTATTCATACGAGGACTCAAAAGAGTCATTGCCTTGGTTGGCTATTAAGTCTGTGAAAGCCGTGTTAGCAACTCCGTTTGATTTGGAGATTTCACATAACGGCTCTGCTTGTACTTTCGGTGGGACTTCGGAGAAAGTTGGAACAGTATCGGGAACGAAGATTACAATATCAGACTTCCAGAACGTAATGTTTGCTTGTAAAGATGATTTGGGAGCAGATGACCCGAAAGGCATTTGGCAACTCAAATTCACCATGAACGGCATTACCGATATTCGTGAAGTTGTAATTTCCTAAAACGACAAAGAATATGAGAGATTTTGTAATAGTAAACAAAGACGATGCTACCAAGAAAGCCACCCTGAGGGTAGATATGGTAGAGGATAAGATTGAGAAACTAACTATCATGTGGTGCGATGGCGTTCGTGATACGGAGTTTGAAAAGATTATCCCATGGAAGTGCGGAACGGTAACATCAATGACCGAGATTGAAGAGTGGGCAGCCCAATATCAATCGGAGTACGATGTGTATATGTACGGAGGGGAACAAGTCAAAAAGTTAGGAGCTGAAACATTCAAACTTACTTTGACCGCTAACATCACGGGAGGAACAACTTGTGAAGTTAATATCGAAGGAACGAAGGATGGTGCTGACCCTATCGAAGACAAAGTGACTCTTAATAACGGAGAGCCGAAAGAGCTTGAAATCATTAGCGGTTGGGAATACAAACTTTCACTTACCAGCGGCAACTTGAATAGCGGTGACCCTGGCACTTGGACGGCAGATGCTGATAAAACCGTTACATTGGGAGTATCTTTTGAGTCTTGATAGTTTACCTTCATTGGTTAAAGGAGGAGAGCATTGAAAAATGTTCTCCTTTTCTTTTTGTTTCACATTTTACAGTTATAGGATATTCAAATGTAAAATTGATTTTAATATAGTATGGGTAATTCATATGCTAAACAGTTAGATGCCATTGCTCTTGCAGAAGCGAAGCTGAAGGCTAAAAGGTTTAGGACACTTGAGAAAGCTCTACGGTCAGACTCACCAGAGGATATGATAAAAGCTACTCAAGTGTTCCAACAGATTCAGCCGAAGGTGGAGCAAAACGCAAAGGCATTCTTCATTGACCCATTGGAGTTCAATTCCAATTTAGGGTATAAAGATAAGCCGTTTTCATTGACGTACACTACGTTGAAGAGAATGTCGAAGACACCTATCATAAATTCAATTATCAAGACAAGAAAGAATCAAGTAGCAGATTTTGCAGAGCCGCAAGAAAACAAGTATTCAACTGGCTTCGTTATCCGAAAGAAACCTAAATTTGGGATTGAACAAAAGATGGATAATAAAGACCGAAAAATTGCGTATGCTATTACTGAATTTATCTTGAAGGGCGGTAATGTTAGCCAATGGGAACATGACGACTTCGATACTTTCATCAGAAAGATTGTTGATGACTCTTTGACTTATGACCAATTAACCTTTGAATGTATTCGCAATCGTAGAGGACAGCTGGAGAGTTTCATGGCTACGGACGCAGCAACATTCCGTATGGCTGATTCATTCTTTGATAAAGATTATGATAATGTTTTCTTCCAAAGAAACGGAGCAAATATATGGCAAGATAGAAACGACTTTGGGCCAAAGGTTCACGGCTATTATCCTGCCTATGTTCAGGTGTACCAGAATGTAAAGGTTAATGAGTTCTATCCTTGGGAGCTTTGTTTTGGAGTTCGCAATCCTTCTACTTCCATATATGCAAATGGTTATGGTTGTTCCGAGTTGGAAGAGCTTATCAATGTTGTAACATCTATGCTTTGGGGCGATGAATACAATAGACGTTTCTTCAGTCAGGGTTCAGCTCCGAAAGGTTTATTGCGTATAAAGGGAACGAACAATGAAGCCGCATTGCAGCAGTTCAAGCAGCAATGGCAGTCTATGATTACGGGAGTAATGCAAAGTTGGAAAACTCCTGTAGTTGAAGCAGACGTAGATTGGATTGACCTTCAGAAGAACAACCGTGATATGGAGTATAGTGCTTGGATGGAATATCTTATTAAACTATCTTGTGCAATCTATTCCATTGACCCTTCCGAGATAGGATGGGACATCAGTCGTTCGGGCGGTAACGGAGGATTGTTTGAAGGAAGTCAAGAGCAACGGTTGAAACACTCCAAAGATAAGGGTTTGTATCCGCTTCTGAAATTCCTTCAGAGAAAAATCAACAAATACATCATTGAGCAAATCAATCCTGATTTTGAACTTGTATTCGTAGGCTTGAACGGCTTGACTATCGAAGAAGAACTTGATATGGACATCAAGAAAGTAGGCAGCTTCATGACCGTAAACGAAGCACGTGAGAAATACGAGATGAAACCACTTGAGTTCGGAGACGTACCGACCAATGCCACGCTTATTCAGAACAAGAATGCAGAGATGATGGCTAAACAAGGCGGTGGTCAAGGAATGGAGATGGATGAGAACGGAAACATTAAACCGAGTTCCGAGCCGAAAGGAAAGGAGCCTGATGCAGAAGAGGAAGATGAGGAGAAAAACCCATTTGACTTGTATGCTGAAGAAAACGATGAGGAGGACACTAATAAAGGTGGATTAAAAGAAACGTTTGTAAAAGCATTTGATAACTTTCTAAATAACGAAGAAAATGGAAGTAAATAAAAAAGATGCGCCAATAGTGCGCACATTCAGCGAGTATTTGCCTGAACCATTTGTTGACGAAGTTTCGGCAAATGAAAAGTATTACGGTTGGGCACCCATGGGAACTTCGGAGGAAACCGAAGGTTGGCGCATTATGAAAGAAACGAAGGACGGAACTGTTACCAAGAGAGAATATGCTCAAGGAACGATGGACTTCATTTCAGCTTGGAGTGAACGTACTACTTACAATTATTCAAGATAAAGGATTATGGCTACAAAAAACATAGGTCAGGTTGCGGGTGTCTATATAGGAAACACCCCACCTGAGAATATAATTCTGATTTGGTATGACAATACTCCGAGTCAGATGCGTCATAAGATATACGACCCAGGATTGAGTCAGTGGATAGTTCTTGACCAAAATGTTATTTCTTTGATTACTTATTCCGAGCTGGTAAATTTAGCAAAGAATGTTGGTTTGTCTGTCGGACAATATTTCCAAATCAAAGATAAGGGGAATGCTTTGGCTATTGCTATTACCACTACTAAGGTTCAATATGACGATGAGCTTGGTAATATCTTAATTGATGACCTTGGAACCAATATTCAGTATCACGTGACTTCTTCTAATCTTTTGATTGATGATATTGCGGGGGTATTTGATACGGTAAATAAGAAGTTGGTATTCCAATTCAGCGAGATGTCTCCAGACTTTACTGCTGATGATTATATCATGGGTAAGGTTCAGAGAAACAATGTTTGGAGTTTAGCTAAGTATCGTTTGTCTTCTTTTTTATCAAAAGTAACTGGTAATTCAATTTCTTGGAATGGCGGTTTTTTCTTTGATTTTCTTTCGGCTCTGAAAGGGCAGTTGGATAAGAAGGGAGGAGTTGTTGCCAAGGACACTTACGATACGGATATGCAGACCGTCAATCAAAACATATCAAATGTAGGAAAGGCAAATCAAGAAATAATAGACAATGCTAACAAAGCAATTACCAATGCTACATCTGATGAAGCTATATACGGCAAGAAGTCTCCTGCTCTTGAAACAGGAGGGGAACCAACGGATGCTGCAAAAGGAGATAGTTTGTTGACAATATTGTCTAAGTTCCAAAGATACATTATCAAATTTAAGTATGCTACTGGTATCCGAGTATCAGTTGATTTCACCGATTCTGTACAACCAGAATACGTCAATAATAATGATACTGTTGACTCTGCGCTCAGAAAGATACAGTACTGGTTAAAGAATGCTGGTACGGGCAGTAAACTATCACCTGATTGGGCTCCGAAGGACTATGCAGGAACCATAGCCGATGTAGCAGGTGGAGATAGTCTTGACGAAGCGTTTGCAAAAGCTATCGGAAAGCTGAATCAGATTGGAGATATATCGAATGGTTTGGTTCAATCGAAGGCTACTGTCAACGGTTCAACATATACAAGAAGAACTCAATTGAATCTTGGAAACGGCTCTTTGACTTTCAATAGAGACGCAACAAGTCCTGGTTCGCAACAAAACGTTACTTTGAGTAAAGATAGCGGATTGTATATGAATAACAGTGCTGGTAAATCAGCAAGACTTTCGGCAGAAGGTTTGAGGTTGGATGCTTTGACTAATCAAGCCTTTCAACTTCCTTCTTACGAAGATTATTGGGGTTTTGGTACTATATACGGAGCAGCTGCCGCTCTATTCACTGGACAAGGTACAAATTTAGGCGGTTACACTTCCGTTGGAATAGCCGCAGCAATTTCTGCTCTTTGTACCCAAGGCAGTCTTTTGTCTGGTATAGATGTCTTTGATGCTTACTTCGCTAAGTTAAAAGGAGGAAGTGTTTCATATGGACGAGCTAATATGCAACAAACTGACTTGTATCTTGCTAACGATTGTTCATTTGTAACTTGTACGAATACCGAGAACAGAAACTTGTTCTTGCCTTCAAGTCCTTTGGACGGTCAAATGATTATAGTTAATCAAGTAAATTCAGCGAACGTAGCAGTACAAGGAAATGGACGAAAGATTGTCGATAATGAAGACGTTGATTATGTAAACGTAGGAGGAGCGAGACGTGTAGCAATTTTCTTGTATCACAGTTCATTGAGTTCTTCATCTGGTAGTGGAGCTTGGTTGTTCTTCCGTTGGGCACGATAAAAATATAAGGTTATGAATAAAGCAAAAATTATAAGCCGATATACAGTTCAAGTAATCAATTATGATGCTGAATTGTCAAAAATAGAAACAATCTATAAATCTGATATTGCTAAGTACAGCGTAGCAGATGAAGTTATCAATCCTATCTTAAAGAAGAAAGAGGAAAAGAGAACGCTTGAAGAGCTTATGTTGATTGTTAAAAGGAAGGAAATTGAAGACCGAAGAACGGAACAATTGGATATGTTATCAACGTTCAAAGAGTTCGTTCCATCAAACTTCAACGGAGAACTTGGAGAGTATGATTCACCAAAGCCTTATTATATCGAAGAAAGTGAATCAGTTCTTCAAAAATGGGAGGTTATTTCAAATGACCCTGCTAAGATAGCTTCAAAAATTTCTGTTTTGAAATCAGAGCTGGATGAATCAGATTACAAAGTGATGAAATGCTACGAAGCTACAATTGCTAAGTCAGATGAAATGCCGTACAACGCAGACGAGCTTATTGAAAGTCGTCAATCAAAGAGAGACGAGATAAACCGTTTGGAAGCTCTTTTGAAAACAACCGAGCCTATTGACCTTCAGGCAAAGGCTGCAAATTAAAAATGCCATGTGTAAGATAGTTTATTTGACGTCCAAACGTTTCGACAAACCCGCTAACGAGTTCAAGAAGGCACTCGCAAAGGAGCTACGGAAACGAAACGTTGAAGTTGCGGTAGATAGTTCGTATGATATGTTCAACTTCTTCCGCAAGCATAAAACGTATGGGATTGCACTTGCTTTTGATTTCTATCGAGATGGTAAGCAGGGAGCTGGGCTGACGTTGAATAAAAATTGTTCTTACATTGGTAGAGACTTTGCCTACAATTTATCAAACGCATATGACGTTTTAACTCCGATAACGAAGTGGAGAGATTTTCAGTTTGTTGACTCGCATGATAGAGAGTGGTTCAAATTCTTTAACAAAGTGAGTTCTTCTACGAAAGCGATATTTTATTTGTGCACGTACACGAACGATTCAGACCGTGAAGAGTTCTACGTTGTATATGATAAAGTGATTCAATTGTTTGCAGATGAAATTGTAAGGTGTCTCCGTTCTGATTATAATACAGAAGATTACAGAAAGAGGGTAAAACTTGCTAAATTAAAAACTAACAAAGTAAATAAGTAAGGACATGGAATGGTTATCTGAAAATCTGTTTGGGCTTATATCTTTGTTGTTTGGGGCAGGTGGTATTGGATATGCCGTTGTTTCTAAAATACTGGACAGAAAGAAGTACGAACAGGAAGTGAGGAATGCAACGGCAGAAGCCGATATCAAAGGTGATGACTTTTGGAAGAAGCGTTATGACGTTCTTCAGAAAGAGGTTGAAAACAAAGACAGCTGGTGGAAAGAGAGATATGATACATTGTATAACGAATACCAGAATGAGAGAAAGTTAAGCAATGAAATTGTTAAGTCTTTCCGCACAGAGTTAAATGAGATGAGAAGCGACTACGATAAACAGCGAGAGCTTGAAAAGATGAAATACGATAAGCTCATGGAACAGTATCGTAGTTTCGAGGAAGAAAGTCAGAAGCGTGAGCACGAGTACAAACAACGTATTTCGCAACTTGAGAATTTGGTTGCTTCTTACGAACAAAGATTAAAGACAAATGAATAAAAGTATAACCATATCTATCGGAGGACTTATTGCAATAGGCATAGCGTTATTGATAGGTTACTTTTGGGGCAGGTCAAGTGTAGAACTACCGCAGCCTAAAAGGATTGTTGAGGTTAAATGGGTAAAGGGAGACATTGTAAGAGATACGGTTGACAACCCAGTTCCTTATGAAGTTAAAGTTCCTGTTGACCGTCCAGTCTTTATTCCTACGGATACAGCAGCGTTGTTTGCTATATGGCAAGATTATTACTTGGACAGAAAGTACGCTTTGGACTTTTCTAATGATAGTTTGGGTACATTTAAGGTTGATGCTTTGGTGAGTCAAAATAAGCTCATTTCTGCCACTTCTTTTATTCAGCCGAATATCCGAACGGTTACGGAAAGAGAAGTCATATACAAAGTTCCTACGTTACAACCGTGGGCAATGTTAGGTACGTCAGCCGACTTCCGAACGAATAAGCTACAATTTGGACTTGATATCAAAAATAAGTACATTATTGGACTTTCGGGAATAAGGCTGGATGACCGATACGGATATACAATTGATTTTGGAATAAAATTTTAGCATATGGCAAAGAAGGAGACAAAACATAGTCATTTCATTCCTTCTCCATTCCCAGTCGTTACCGAGTATGAAAATGCTTTTGTGAAGTCTTGGAATGAAAATACCGCAAATGCAGTTGCAGAAGTCCTGAAATATATGGCTCAAGCAACTGCTTCTGCTATTAAAGAAACTAAGGAGGAGAAGAAATGAAAAAGATTAAACACTTTGGTAAACGGTTATTGACCGTAGTCATCACCATTCTTTATTTGGTAACATTCTTTTGGGTAGGACATGTATTGTACTATCTATCGAAGGTGTTCAAAATTATCGGACATACGTTCATGCTTGAGTTCGCTTCGGCAAAAGATGAGTTAAGAACGTTTTGGAAACATTATACAAATTTAGGAGACATATGATTTTCAATCAAGGACAGATACAAGATATGTTATCAATTCTCAAAAGGTACGAATTGGTATTCATAGCAGGTCAGTTAGGGTTGGATTATCTTTCTCAATCGGATAAGGATATACTGATTGCTGCTGGAGTCAATCTTGATAAGTATAAGAACAAGAAAGGAGTAATTGAGCACGCATTCCTTTTCGGTATATTGGCTGAGGCTATCGGGGATGCGAGAGCAAAGAAAATGACTTATGCTCAGTTTCAGAAGTTTCTTGCTTCGGGTAATTTCATACCGCTTACCGAAGAAGAGGAGTTTGCCCTTCAAACCGTAAAGAATAGAGCATACACCGACATCACCAGTTTAGGAAACCGAATGAGGACTGGGTTGAGTAACGTAGTATTGAGAAATAATCAACAGCAATCTTTGGTAGTTCAGAATATGATTAAGCAAAAGACTATCAAAGCCGTTGAACTACGTATGGGAGCGAGAGGACTTGCGGCAGACCTTGCCGAGACTTCTCAGGATTGGGAAGTCGATTGGTTGAGAATTGCTTACTATCTTACTCACGAAGCCTATAATTCAGGGCGTGCGCAGAGTATCTTGAAAGAGTACGGAGCTGATGCTGAGGTTTATTTCGATGTTTACCCAGGTGCTTGTCAGCGTTGTCGGGAGCTTTACTTGACTGACCCTGAAGACCCAGACAGTGAGCCAATTGTTTTCAAGCTCAAAGATATTATTGCTAATGGTAACAATATCGGGCGAAAGGTTAAGGAGTGGAAGCCGACTATTTCACCAACTCACCCTTATTGTCGTTGTACGATAAATCACAAGAAAGCAGGTTTTGCTTGGGATGCAGAGCTGAGAGCCTTCACCAAACCTATCAAGAAAACTTCCACTAATCCAAAGTTAAAAGGAGTGAAGTTGAATATAAAAGTATCGAAATAAGATTGTAAATGAAAACTGAAAAATTGTTACTCATCCAGCCGCATAGTGATGATATTCTCTTTTGCTGTTCTCATCTTCTGTTCCTTCCTCAATACGAGGTTCAGGTGCTGACCGTAGAGAATGACCCAAAGAGAATAGCGGAGGATGAAAAATTGTTTGATTTTCTCAATATTCCATTCCATCATCTTGAATTGGATTTTCACGATGAGAGTTATTACGAGTTCCATAAGAATTACAAAGAAGTAACAGTGGAAGCAACGTATAAACATCTGAATGAATACTTCGGGAGGGAAACGCTGAACGAGATTGAGGAAACGCTTGTAAATTGGGTTAGAAAGTTCTTGAAAAAGAACAAAGGGTACACGGTGGTAGCTCCTTGGGGAGTTGGTCACCCATTTCATCTTTTCGTTCGGGAGACTTTACAAGGAGCGTTGAGTTACATGGAGTATTATCGGGAGTTCCCTCACTCCTATAAAAGACGTTCTCAACCTCAAGTAGAGAAACAAAAGCAAGAATACACTCTGAAACGTTCCGTAACAGTTGAGGAGTTTCATGAAGTGAAGTGGAAACTTGCTTCCAAATTCTATCGTTCTCAATCAGGTTTACAGTTCTACGAACAGGGTTATATTAAGAAACAGCTGCCCGAAGAGATATATGTGAGGGAAGCGGATGAATTACCATTTTGATATGAAGATATTTATTGCTGATTTTCAGATAGCGAAATATGGCGGTATTGTAGAATATGTTGCCAGTATGCTCAAAGCGTTCCGAGATTTGGGACACGAAGTAGATGTTGCTCAAATGACTCCTGCTTCTACTACCCAGAACGCTTATAACAAGAAAGTGAAAGAATTTGAAAGCGGAGAACATCAACGCAAGATTAAGTTCCATTCTCAGGCAGGAGGTTACGAGAAAGATGAAGTAACAGGTTATTGGCGCAATAACTATTATGGATATTTCTTGCCTCCAAGTAACCGTATCGGAGTATATGAGAAGAATGCGGTTGAGAGGTGGAAGGAGCTGGTGAAGGATGCTGATATAATTCTTTGGAATTTCATGCCCACGAAAAGTTCTGCTTGGAATAAGAAGGGCGTGGAGTTCGATTTTTGGCATAAGTTCTTTGACCTTCCTTCTTCGATTAAACAAGTGTTCTTGGTACACGATGCTTATTTCAATGTAAGAGCTTCCAATATATCGGCTCTGAAAGATAAGATAATGTTTATGGCTTGTGCTCATTTAGCTGCTTATCAATGCTGTTCTGAAATAGGTATTCCGAGAAGTTTGCTATTGAATCCACGATACCTACCCAGCGGAGCTAAGATGCCCGTGAAGATGATGAATAAACGCAAGGATGACTTTTTTGCCGCTCATATGTTTAAGTCTATGAAGCATATGGAGGAGCTGATTGCTGCCGTTCCGTATATTCAGAAGGGAGAGGAAGAACGTTTCAAAGTAAAGATTGCTGGAACAGGCATAGAATATAACTATATGACCAGCGAGACGAAAACAAAGAGTAACTACATGTGTACTACGAAGCGTGACCCAGACCTTCCGAAAAAACTTGACGGCAAACTTTCTCTTTGGGATAGAGCCGAGAAGTTTGGAATGGAATATATGGGTCAGATGTCGGGCGGCGAGGTTATAGATACTTTGAAAAATACGAAGTTTGCTATTGACCCATCTTGGGCTGAACATTATGCACGTTACTGTCGCACCCATATTAACGGCTTTATTATCGAAGCTATGTTATGCGGTGCTTATCCTGTTTTGCGTGATTATAGAGGACTGGCGAAGGTAGAAGGAAAGGAAATATATGACCCACTATTCGAGAACGTCAGAGCAATCATTATTCCGTGGGATGCTACTCCGAAAGAGTTTGCTGCAGCTTTGAAGAAAGCTGCTAAAATGTCTCCTGCTAAATTCTTGAAAGATACAAAGTACAACTTTGAGTTAGTACACGAATTGTTTAATGCTACGAAGAATGCCGAAGAGATAATCAGACTGGTTAAAGGAGGAAGAAAGCTGGTAAGGAAAGAACTTGAAAAAGGCAAAGACTCACCGAATGTTAAGAAGATAACTCATGAAATCATGGAAGAGTTTTATCATATAGAACTTCCAATTGAGTGGGAAACGGATTGACGCAGTTATTATCTTTATCATAATGTCAATCATGTAAAATAAACATAATGAATTATGGCAAAGAAAGAAGAAACAATTGAAAAGGCTGTGAGCCGTCAGGTTGGTGATACCCACCCGAACGGTAAATGGGTTTGGACAGAGTATAAGCCTGGCAAGTTCGACTGGCGTCCAATCAAAGGCAAGAAAGCACAGCAATCGGGTGATGGTTCATCTTCGGGGGGAGAGGATGACGGAGCGACCAAGAAAACTCCTTCAAAGCCTTCCGCATCTCAAATAGCAGGAGCGAAGGCGAAAGCTGGGAAGCCTATGAACTCCCAGCAATTATTGGTTTGGGCTCAAAAGACTTCTGATGATAACCTTCTCAAAGTAGCTAACAGCAAGAACGGAAACGCTCAGATGCGAAAGATAGCGTATGACGCTCTGGAACAGAGAGGGTTTGATATGTCGCAGGTTGATACTTCGGGAACGCTTGCCCAGCTCATGAAAATGACAGGCAAGAAGGGAGCTGCTGCGACTTCGGGAGACGATGATGAGGACGTGGTAGCAGATACCAACGATGACGCAACCGTAGATATTGACGATGACTCTGACGGAGGTACGGACGGCAACAAGATAACTGAAAAATGGTATCTTGACCGAAACGATGACCGTGTGAAAAAAGCATTCAACTTGAAGACAAAGGAAGGACGTATCAAGTACGACCAGTTTGTTTACAAGATGAAGAAGAAAGAAAAGGACTACAAAAATCCAGTAGAAGTCGTACAAGACTTGAACGAACAATATTTGGAGTTCTTGGATAACGATGAGCAACGCTTCATGATTTCTGCGGGCGGTGCTGGTATCGGTAAGTCATACGGCTTTAACAAAATGGCGGAACTGTTGAACATGAAGCCGTTTGAAGAAGGAGACTCACCAGGTGATGGAGACTACGATATATTTGAGGCTCCTGACGTTAATTCGGGAAAGCAGCTGCTTAATATCCTCAAAGCTCACAACGGCAAAATCATTGTATTCGATGATAACGATAAGGTGTTAAAGAGAGCCGACTGTGCGAGTGTTATGAAGAAGGCTACTGCTACGACAGGCAGACGTGTCGTTGGTGACCCTGATGACGTCAAGCAAAACTTCGAGTTCACAGGACGTATTATCATCATGACGAACAAAGACCTTGCTGCGTTATCCGAAAGCGAGGATACAAAGGCAATCATAAGCCGTGCTATGATGGTATCTGAAATCTATATGACGGTGCCTGAAACTATCGAAGTAATGGAAAGCCGTTACCAAGATTATGAGTTTCCATCAGCTCCGAGACTTGACGATGAAGCAGCGGATAAGAAGGAACGTGATGAAATCATGAACCTTATTAAGAAGAACCAAAAGAACATTGACCCTTCTCAGTTCACCACACGTACATTCCAAGAAATACTTACCAACAAACGTAAAGTTGATAAGGCAAATGAGAAACGCTCTAATCCAGCATTTGCTGCCCTTATCGGTAATAAGAATAAGGACTGGAAGGAAGTTGCTCTGGGAGTGCTTACGAAGGCAGCAATGAATGACTTCGGTGGCGTAGAGCCGAGCGATGAACTACTGAAAGCCGAAGAGGTTTTGTTTGAAAAGGGTGAGTGTCCTGAAGATGATGGAGTTGATTACACTGTTGACGAGCCTGAAGAGGAGATTGACGATGTAGAGAAAGCGGAGGAAGTTCTGTTTGATGAGGATGATACCGATATTTTCAAGGCTGACTTCTCCGAGAAGGAACGCAAGAAACTTGCTAAGAAGAAAGAAGCAATGCCTGACGGTTCATTCCCTATCCGTAACACTTCGGGCTTGAAGAACGCAATTCAGGCTGTCGGCAGGGCGAAAGACCCAGACAAAGCCAAAGCATGGATTAAGAAAAGGGCAAAGGCTCTTGGTAAGGAGGACTTGCTGCCTGATACTTGGAAGGCTGAGGACGTTCTCAACTTCGGAGAAGAAGACATGGACTTACAAAAAGCAGAATCAATTCTATTCAGTAAATAACAATGAAAGAAATAAAGAAAGCGTTGGAAACTATTGCCCTCAAAAATTCTGAGGGCGTAGTTCCCGATGACCTTCTGATTAAGGCTTGCGATGCTTACAAGATAAAGTCCGATGATTTTCTTGACGACTATGATTATCATGTATGCGTCGCAAAGTCTTTGTACGACCATCTCAACGGAATAGAGCCTGATGAAGAAATTTGTAAGGCAGTAGTTCCTGGTCAAACGAAGGTTGTCGATGGAGTAATGTATATTTATACCGCAACACCTGGTGCTAAGACTAAGTATGATTGGCGAGTATTCAAAGGCAAGAAGAAGGTTGGTAAGCAGGTAGATGATACGAAAGCTAAGGCAAAACAACAATATATCAACGAGTTATTTCCAACCGATTTAAGCACTTTGAAAGTCGTTAAGAGGTTAGGCGGTAGCACTGGGGCTCAATTAGTAGAGGATGCTAAGGGCAATCAATACGTGATGAAGAAAGGCACGAACACTTCCAGTGGTCATGTAAAATCAGAGTTCCTGACTAATCAATTATACGAAATTCTTGGTCAAAAAGTTCCTGACTTTGAGCTTTATGATGATAACGGAGAAGCAGTGATGCTATCGAAGTTCATACCTATGGCGCAAGCTCCGAGTGCTAAGAACTACGATGATATGGCAAAAGGGTTTATCGTTGATGCTCTTTTAGCAAACTGGGATATTTATCAGAACGACAATTGTTTAATTGATTCAGCTGGAAGAGTCATTCGAGTTGATAATGGAGGTGCTTTGAGTTATAGAGCTCAAGGCAGTAAGAAGGTATTTGGGAATATTGTAGATGAATTCCTTTCAATGCAAAAATATAATCCATCTATTGTTGCTAATCTTAAAGACGAAGATTATATAAAACAAATTGAAGATGTATTAACTAAGCGTGACGATGTAATCAATTTTTTAGAAGAAAGTCCATGGACTCAAAATACAGGATATGCTAAAACTATTTCTGGACGTTTTCAAGATTTGGAGCGTATTAAGAACGATTTGGAAGCAAAACTTGCTAAGAAGAACAAAAAGATATTGCCGAGAAAGCTCAAGAGCGATGCTGATATGTATCGGGAGTTATCTGATGATGAGCTGGACGCTATATGGAAGGGTCAATCAGGCTCCGATTATTGGCGTAAACTCAATGCTACAAATTATACCGTAGGTTGGGAGCTATTAAGTACGATATGTGCTGAAAGAGGTTTTACTGCCCGTCCAAACGTAGTAGATGAAGCGGAATATTGGAACGCTGTTAAGCAATCAAAATATCAAATGTTCCGTGGGTTATCGGACGGAGGAGGACACGATGCGGAGTATTATGCCGATGATTTCAAATACAATGATAATTGTTTCTATGGAACTATTGGTATTCACGGCTCTGGTATCTATGCTCACGTAAATGACGGAGACCACGACAAGAGTAATACTCAAACGACATATAAGAAGTCCGATGCTTACAACGCTGCGAGAAGTTATGCTGGCCGTTCGGGAGAGATACTTGAATGCGTTCTTGACCCTTCGGCAAAAGTCGCTTTGGTTCCTGATTTGAAGAAGGAAATACTCAGTTTGGTAACCTTTGACAAAGCAGCTGTTGATGCGAAGCAGCTTGAGATTGATAGCCTAAACTCACAGCTGAAGAAGCAACAGGATGACCTCAATAACATAACGGATAAGACCGAGAAGGAAATCAAAGAAAAGATGCACTGGGACGAAGATACGCTTGTAATGTCCCAACTTGAAATTGATAATACTGATTGGGGGAAACTGAACGATAACGGTGACCCAGACTATCCTACGTTTGAGGACTTCGTTGAGAAGAAGATGTTTGATTGGGTTAAGAAGAATGGCGGTACAGTAACCGAGAAGGGGAAAGGAACGGATGTATATGTATTCACTTTGCCTAACAGTAAAGAGAAGTTCATGTTGAGTCGTTTTCAATGGGAGAACAACGCCATTAAACGCAAGAATGCTTTTAGTAAAGCATACAACTATCCTTTGAAACGCTTCCAAGATTGGATGATGAAAGAACACTACGGTGTTATCAATAAAAAGGTAGCGAAGGAGCTTGAGCACATTGGAGACAAAGTTACTAACTTACAATCAGACATAAAGGTAACAAAGAACGAATTGAACGTCAAAACTTCCGAAATGGCAGACTTGAAGAAAACGAAAGACCCAAATGGAGACATTATTTCGGGCATCTACGAGTCAGTCAGAGGAGGAAGCAAAGAAGCTATTGGAACATACGCTGCGTTGAAAGGTTATGACGCTATTGTCGAGCCTCACGGAAACGGTGGCCCAAATTCGTTCATGATTATTCTCAACCGTAGTAAAGTAATTGTTAAAAAGTAAGTCATGGAAAGAGAAAGACTTGTATCAATAGTAGGAGGCAGAGCCGTCAAATATGTCGGACTGAAAAAACCTTCTCAAATAATTCCGTTCAAAGGAAACTTCCCACTGCTTGAGCCTTATCAGATTGCTCTATACAACGAAGCAATTCAGAGTACAGAGAAGATAGAGGACTTGAGCGAGGAGTTTCAGAAAGTAACGGAGAAGGGGAACAGGATTGCTCTATTGGAAGAAGGCTTCAAAAAATATCTATCCGAGTATAATATCACGGTGGATGATTTCATGAAGCTCAGCAACTCTGATAAATCGGATAAGCTAATGAATTGGCTCAACCGAGATTGTATTGATTTTTCACAACTAACAATAAAGTAAGATGGCAGATTTTAATGTAGCCTATAAACGAACAGAGAAGTTTGAGGGCAAAAACGTCTATACAAAAACACCTGGCGATGCGGGAGGAGAAACTTGGAGCGGTATCAGCCGAGTAGCTAACCCAAATTGGGCAGGTTGGAAAATATTGGACGCTATTCCGAACAAGAAACATAATCAGGTCATCACTACTCCTGAATTGGAGAAACTGAAACTTGACCTTTATCGGAGTAACTATTGGAACCCAGTATGGGGTGATAAAATTAACAAACAAGAAGTTGCCAACGATATGTACGATACAGCCGTCAACATGGGGCCAGCTACGTCCATAAAGTTATCCGAGCGTCAGTTCAAGATGAAGGAAACTGGGAAGATGAGCAACGAGTTATTAACGAAATTGAATTCAGTGGTATGAAAACATTATTTATATGCTTGCTAACGGCATTAATGGTTAGCTGTGGTACGAGAGGTCAATCACCTTCGGAGCCTGTTCAGGTTATGCCTGATACCGTGTACGTTGAAGTTCCTACGTTAAATGAGGAACGGATAAAAGAACTTGAAGCAGATGTAGCCTTTTGGAAGAATGTAGCCGACAGTGTGAGTACAACTATTCCTTACGAAGATTACATGAATGCCCGAAGGATGGAGAAAATAAAGTATTATATCTCAATCACCGAGAAGAACTCAAATAATAAGCAGTTTTTTTACGGTTGGATAAAAAGAACCATGTCCGAACAATAGCAATTTTCAATTGACAGTTATAGGGAAGGTCAAGAGTACAAAAACTTTTGACCTTTTCATTTTATAGGAATATGGCAAAAACAAATTTAGAAGATAGATTCACCTTTTGGTGTCCTTTGGAGAAGGCGCAAGACCTTGACCCGACTACTGGTGAGCCAGTAATGAAGTTGGGCGGTATTGCTTCTACATCTGACGAGGACAGCGATGGAGAATTTCTTGACCCGAAGGGGTTTGATATTAAGCCGTTGATTGAAAGCGGTATGGTGAACTGGCACCATCAGGCGAAAGGTCAACCTGCTACGATTATCGGAGAGCCTACAAAAGCAGAGATACGTCCAGAAGGACTGTACATTGAAACTGAACTCTATCCTTCAAGTAAGATAGCGTGCGATGTATGGGAGTTGGCAGAAACTCTTGAGAAGGATTCAAAGACAAGGCGGTTGGGTTATTCGATTGAAGGTAAAGTCGTGAAACGTAAATCGAATGATAAAAAGTCTCCTGACTATAAAAAGATTGTCAAAGCAATTATTACTGGCGTAGCTATCACCCACCAGCCTAAAAATCCAAAGACCTTTGCGAATATCATCAAAGGAGAGATTGATGACGATTTTGAGGACGAGGAAGAAAAGGCATTGGATACCGAAACTGGTAAGGCTCTTAAAAAAGAGTCAGTGGACAAGAAAATCAAAAACCAAACTTTTTCAAAAGCAGAGGTTATCGAAAGGCTTTTCAAAGACATTCCAGGTATAAGTATTGAGAAAGCAGAAAAAATTCATTCATTGATATTAAAAATTGCGAGTATGAAAGGTAAAAAAACAAAAGTAACCGATGAAGATATCAGCAAAGCATACGAAGCTCTTGGGCTGGACGTAGCTCCGACTGATATTGAAAAAGGTGAAGGTTGTGACGCCAATGGCGGACAGACCGAAAAAGAGCCTATCAAAAAAGCAAAGTCCAAATCAAAGGCTGAGGATGAAACTGATGACGTAGGAGATGACGGCACAGACGAAACCGAAGAGGAAGATGACGAGGAGGACGATGTTGAAGAGGCAAAGAAAGGAAAGATGAAGAAGGGCGGTGACGGTGT
>OGEM01000067.1_pt1 | contig 99686 bp, 87 predicted proteins | sample 1570741 | NCBI WGS metagenome assembly OGEM01 (sample SAMEA2582141, study PRJEB24529) | metagenome | biome: Human gut stool | place: China | collected 2011
TTAGATTCATGGCACAGTTATCGCTTCAGATACTGTTCCGTGAATAATTTAGGATAAATATTCAGAAAATTCTGATAAAAAGTAATAATTTAAAAATCATTTCGATAAAATATAAAAAAGTGTGTTGACAAATAAAAGAGATAGTGTTATTATTAAGTCAATCCAAAAGAGATACAACAAACACACATCTCAAAAGGATATTTAACTAAAGAGCGATTCTTAATTTAGTAAGCAGTCGTTCTGTTAGATTAAAAATAAACGAACTAAGGAGGCAGAGGTCCAATGGACAGTATATCATCAGTTACATTTCAATATGTCAGTGGTACGGTAGATGCAGGTTCCTGTGAAAGAGACCTTTACCACGAAAGATAAGATCCAGTAAAAGTGAATGAAAAGATCAAATCGAAGAGATTGTAAAGCTGGATGAAAATGAAAAGATTCGACATCTACAGACGTATTGAATATAGATACCACATGTAGCCAAAGTTCCCGAACATGTGTAAAGAAACATGGATAAGGAATATCAGTTTTATATGAAGCACCCCCAGTTATAGAAAGAATAATCAAATAGGATGTTGGAATATCGTCAGATGATACTGCAGCAGCCGAAAGGTTATAGAGAGAATAACTGAAGAGAGGACTTTCATGATAGGATGATACCGATACCGAGTCGGATTTAGGTTATAGATATTGTTAAATTGAAGAACAGGAGGTTTCATATAAGCCAGTCTTAGTGAACAGACTGCTATATCAATTAACATAGGTAGAGGTCTTGCAGGAACAGAATTGAGAAGTTCCTTCGATTTATAAAATAGAATATGAAAAATTTGAATAAAATGTAAAATGCATCTTCAATGTCAATTGAGGGTGCATTTTTTTGACATTACGGGAGTCATATGGTAAACTAGAACAAACTAGGCAATGAAGAGAAAGATACCTGTAAGGTACAGACTAAGTATAATGAGGTGAGCATAGTGGACAAGTATGAATATAAGTTGAAGACAGAACAGATGCTAAAACTTATGGAAAACGGTGCATACAACAGAGCCGCTGAGATTGCTGACAGCATTGATTGGAAGCGTGTCAGAAATGTAAATATGCTGTTAAACGTCAGCAATATATATGAAAAGATCAGAGATTACCGTAAGAGTTTTGGAGTTCTGAGAGCTGCCTATCATAGAACAGAGGGGAGCAGAAAGATATTATATCGCTTGTGCACTCTTGCGATAAAGGTTGGAAATCTGGAAGAGGCAATCGACTATTATGATGAATACGTACAGGCTGCGCCAAAAGATCCGAATCAGTACATCCTAAGATACCGCCTGTTGAGAGCACGAAGAGCTCCGATCGAGCAGCAGATCCGTGCGTTGGAGCAGTTCAAAAAAGCAGAGTATGTCGAAGAGTGGGCATACGAGCTGGCCAAGAGATATGAAGAAGCCGGGATGACAGCCGAATGTCTGGAAGAGTGTGATGATCTGATCCTGTGGTTCAGCGAAGGCAAGTATGTATACAAGGCTATGGAACTGAAGATGCGATACAAGCCATTGACTCCGCTTCAGCAGGAAAAGTATGACAGAAGGCTGGAAGAAGCAGAAAAATCTTCAGAAAGAGCAGCAGAAAAACTGATCGATCTGGGCAGAATAAAAGCTGAGGAAGAAGAAAAGCGGAGAAGAGAGCAGGAAGAAGCTGCCCGCTATACAGAGGATATGCTGGAGCGTTCAGAGCAGATCGCAGAGTCGGAGAATGCCGAACTCAGTGAGGAGGAAGTGGCAGAGCAGCTGAAAAAAGCGGAGCCGCCGAAGAAGAAGCTGGGTGATACGATGAAGCTTGGCGAGGCACTTCAGAATCTTTTCCATACAGAAACAGAAGAAGCGCAGGAGCAGGAAGAGATTGAACTTTCAGAAGAGGATGCGGAAGAGTACGAAGAAGACATCGAAGAATTGGCAGAAGAGGACGCAGGACCGGTGGAAGGTGATGACGAGGAGAGTACAGGGGAAGATGATTGCTCAGATCTGGCAGAAGCGTTGGAAGAGATTGAGTCATTATCAGATCTGGAATTGCTGGATCAAGTGGCAGAGGAAGAAGTGATCGAAGAACCTGTAGAAGAGATCATTGAGGAGACGATCGAGACGAAAGTTAAGGAAGTTGACCTGAAAGAATTAGAAGAGCTGGCAGAACCGGAAACGGCAGATGCAGCAGATGTGGAAGTAATCGAGGAACCTGAAGTAGCAGAAGAGGCTGAGAAGGAAGATATGGAAAAAGAATCTATTAAATTAGAAGAAACAGAAATCAAAGAGGATGAGAGAATAGACGAGCCGGTTGACGATATACTTGATATTGATGATATTCTTGCTGAGTGGGAAGCCGCAGAGGGCGGTGTTGAACCGGAGGAAGTTCCGGAAGTGAATGAAGAGGATGTAGAGCAGATCGAGCGCAAGCCAAAGAGCCCGATCTTATCCCCGGATATCCAGAGGATGATCGATGAAATCGAAGGTGTGATTCCGGAAGAAGAGAGTGAGGAGATTCCGGTACACACGAGCACTCCTGTTGCACCTCCTGAGAATAAGGAGGAAGCAACAGAAGAGCTTAGAATGGAATCAGAAGAGCTGACTCTGGATGTTGACAGTGCAGAAGATTATGAAGACCTTCTGACAGAAGATGCAGCAGAGGAGTTGGAAGAGGAATTTGAAGAAGAACTGGATTATGAGGACGATTACGAATCGATTGCAGCAGGACTGCAGGAAGAGTTCAAGCCGACGCTGAGTGATGAACCGGACGATCGTGAGATCCCGGATGAAGAGCCTGTTGAGTCGGATATTCTGAGTTCTACGACACCGCTGAGCAGAAAAGAGACAGCGAAGCTGATCGCTACAGGAAAGACCGCACCGCTTCCGATGGACGAGATCGCAGATGCATTGTCGATTTCTGATACCGGATTTTTGGTACACAGCAGATATGATCTGTCTGGACAGGGTGCAAGAAAAGCCGGGCTGACAGAAGAGCAGAAGAAACTGTTCTCCTACTTTGTTCCAGTACGTGGCATGAGCGAACAGCTGGTAGATGTTCTGGAGCAGGATCGCAATTGTACGAACAGAAAAGGTACTTCAAACACAGGAAACCTCCTGATCGTTGGAAACAAGGGGAATGGAAAGACGGTTCTCGCAGTTGATGTCGTAAAGGCGATTCAGAAGCAGAGAAAGATCCGTCAGGGAAGAGTCGCGATCATCACAGGCGAGGCATTGAATAAAAAGAAGATCAGTGATATCGTAGCAAAATTATATGGTGGAGCACTGATCATTGAAAAAGCCGGAAAATTAAGTGAAAGAACGGTTGCGAAGCTGAACAAGGCGATGGAAAAGGATACAGGTGAGATGCTGATCGTATTGGAAGAGCAGAGAAAGCCGCTGGATCGGGTTCTTTCTTCCAATAGAGAATTCAGAAAGAAATTTACAAGCAGATTGGAAGTGCCGATTTTTGTAAATGATGAGCTGGTTACATTTGGTCAGACTTACGCACAGGAGAATGGATATCGTATCGATGAGATGGGAATCCTGGCGCTGTACAGCCGGATCGATGCGATGCAGAGAGAAGATCACGCAGTGACAGTTGCGGAAGTAAAAGACATTATGGACGAGGCGATGTCGCATTCCCAGAAGGTATCTGCAAAGAAACTTGTAAAACGGGTACTTGGAAAGAATACAGACGATGCAGACCGCATTATTTTGACAGAAAAAGACTTTAATATTTAAATGGAAAGTGGAGGAAAGCGATTTCTTCCACTTTTTTGAAAATATATACAAAAAATAAAAAAGAAGTCCTTGGAAGAATTAGAAAATTATATAAAAAACGAACGAATATGAGGAGATATTATTGCATTTTTTTTATGTTAAACAGGTGAGGATTCGTTACATATCGTGTACTGTTATCAAAATAAGGAAATTATTGTATAAAAAGGCGCTATATGTTGAAAAACATAGAAAAATGTAGTAGATTTAAATAGATAGACGATGTTTATGAAATTTTATAAATATCAGGGATTGGGGATGGAAGAGGATAAGGATATTATCCAATGTTTGAAAATAAGTAACACTTAGGAGGAGAGTTTTGTGGGAAAGAGTTTGAATCAAGCAAAAGCAAATGCGGTTCGATACACGAAGAAGAAGGTTGAGCACTGGCAGGTTGTTTCCCTTGCGCTGGCCGGATACGACGCAGTTTCTATTGTGATTGCATTTTTTCTGGCACTGTGGTTTCGGTTTGACTGCAGATATTCTATGATCCCAAAGGAATTTTTGGGAGCATACCTTAAATTTATTGGTATTTATGTCATATTTTCGTTATTCGTATTTTGGCGTCTACGTCTGTACAACAGTATCTGGAGATTTGCAAGCTATAGTGAGTTAGTACGTATGATAGTTGCAACAGGTATTTCAAGTTTGTTTCATTGTACAGGTATGACGCTTTTTTTTGGCAGAATGCCGCTTTCGTATTATTTTTTCGGAACGGTGATCCAGTTTGGTATGACGCTGATGGTACGTTTTGCCTATCGTTTCGTTTTACTGGAGAGAAGTAAGCGGCGTAAAACGGAAGAGATCGCAAAAGCGAAGCGGGTACTTCTGATCGGGGGCGGAAAGGCCGGTCAGATCATCTTGCGGGATATCAAGACCGCAAAAGAGCTGAAGGATATTGTCTGCTGTATTATTGACGATAATCCGAATAAATGGGGAAGATATATCGAAGGTGTGCCGATCGTCGGCGGTCGGGACGATATCTTATCGTGTGTGGAACGCTATGAGATCGACAAGATCATTGTAGCAGTACCGAGCGCTACGGCAGAGGAAAAGAGAGATATTCTGAATATCTGTAAAGAGACGGGATGTGAGCTGAAAAACCTGCCGGGCGTGTATCAGTTCCTGACCGGAGAGGTCAAGGTGAGCGCTCTGCGGGATGTCGACGTGGAGGAGCTGCTGGGACGGGAGCCGATCAAAGTAAATATGGAAGAGATCCATGCGTTTATTCATGGTAAAAAGGTGATGGTGACAGGAGGAGGCGGAAGCATTGGATCCGGACTCTGTCGTCAGATCGCATCGTATCAACCGAAACAGTTGATCGTGTTTGATATTTATGAAAACAATGCATATGATATTCAGCAGGAGCTGAAAAAGAAATATCCGGATCTGGATCTGGTGGTTCTGGTTGGCTCCATTCGGGATTCCAGACGAATCAATTCGGTATTTGCGACGTATCGGCCAGATGTGGTCTATCATGCGGCAGCGCATAAACATGTACCGCTGATGGAGGACAGTCCATGTGAATCCATCAAAAATAATGCAATCGGAACGTATAAGACCGCCTATGCGGCGATGATGAACGGCTGTCAGAGATTTGTCCTGATCAGTACCGATAAGGCGGTCAATCCGACGAATATCATGGGAGCAAGCAAACGTCTGTGTGAGATGATCATTCAGTCTTTTGACCGCATGATCAAAGAGGGCACACCGGAAAAGCTGCCAATCCTGTATGCTCATGTAGATGATGAAGACGGAGCAATGGTGCAGCAGGAATTCCCGAAAGATATCAAGACAGAGTTTGTGGCAGTCCGTTTTGGAAATGTGCTGGGAAGCAATGGTTCTGTGATCCCGCTGTTTAAAAAACAGATTGAAGAAGGCGGACCGGTCACGGTGACTCATCCGGATATTATCCGTTATTTCATGACGATTCCGGAAGCGGTCAGCCTTGTCCTGCAGGCAGGGACATATGCGCATGGTGGGGAAATCTTTGTGTTGGATATGGGAAGTCCGGTGAAGATCGATACTCTGGCAAGAAACCTGATCAAGCTGTCCGGACTGAAACCGGATGTGGATATCAAGGTGGAATATACGGGATTAAGACCGGGAGAAAAGCTCTATGAAGAGAAGCTGATGGCAGAAGAAGGGTTGAAGAAGACGAGGAACGAACTGATCCATATCGGATGTCCGATTCTGTTCGAAGTCGAAACATTTTTAAAAGAGCTGGAGACATTAATGGGTATGGCATACATCAATGCAGACAATATCCGGGAAAAAGTAGCTGAGATCGTGAAGACGTACCACCCGGCAGGCGAACATGGGAGCGAGAAAAAGGGTGAAGTGTATGAACGATTGCTGGGGGAAGAGAGTGTGTAAAAAGACAATATAGGAGTAGTGGAAGATGAACTTATTGATTATTGGTGCTGGTGGTCACGGAAAAGTTGTGGCTGAAATTGCAGCAGACTGTGGCTATAGAAAGATTGACTTCCTGGATGACAACAGTTCAGATGCTATTGGAAAGATTTCTGATTTAGAGAAGTTCACAGGTCAATATGAGTGTGCTTTTGTAGGCATTGGTAATAATCGCTTTCGTGGTGAACTGATTGAGAAGTTAGAAGGGCTCGGTTACCAGGTTCCCGTTTTAATTCATCCCACAGCTTACATATCAAGAACGGCAAAGATTGAAAAGGGAACAGTGGTAGAGCCGAAAGCAATTGTGAATGTGAATACGACAATACGCACAGGTTGCATCATTTCAGTTGGAGTCATTGTTGACCACGATGTGATTATAGAAAAGTGTTGTCATATCAATGCTGGTGCAATTGTAAAAGCAGGAGCAACTATTGAGGAATATACACAGTTGGAGGCTGGCAAGGTCAAACTTGGATACCAGCAGGCGATAGTGAAAAAGTGAACCTAAGGGGGAGAAAGAGAAAATGACAATCGATAAAAAGAAGATTGGAAAATTTATAGGTGTTTCCGCAGCTGTACTGGGTACTGCATTTGTTTCAGCTTCTGTTGTGGCAAAGAAGAAAAAAGCTGAGTCTAATTTTGAAAACGAGCCGGAACAGCAGAATCCTCTGGAAGGTAAAAAGGTCGTTTTTGTTGAGGACGAGAATGACAAGGAAAATGCTGATGGTGTAAGAGGTCATCTGGAAGCTGTAGGCAACAGCAATTATAAGGAAACCTTCTATACAAAATACGTGAAGCGTGGAATGGATGTTGTCCTTTCCTTTGGTGCATTGGTAGCGTTGTCTCCTGTACTTGGCGGTATCGCACTTGCTATTAAAATCGAAGACCCGGGTCCCGTGCTTTTTACTCAGAAGCGTATGGGTCAGAATAAAAAGTATTTCAAGATTCACAAGTTCCGTTCCATGAAGATGAACACACCGCATGATGTGCCTACACATATGCTGGAAAATCCTGAACAATACATAACTAAGGTTGGTAAGTTTATTCGAGCACACAGTTTGGATGAGCTGCCTCAGATCTGGGATATTTTTGTAGGCAACATGAGTATCATAGGTCCTCGTCCAGGTCTGTGGAACCAGGACGTTCTGACTGCTGAAAGAGATAAATATGGTGCCAATGATGTGAAGCCAGGTCTGACAGGATGGGCTCAGATCAATGGTCGTGATGAACTTGAAATTTCAGAGAAGGCAAAACTGGATGGCGAATATGTAAAGAACATGGGACCTGTTATGGATGCAAAGGTGTTCCTCGGTTCTTTGCATGTATTCGGTAAGGATAACTCCGTTGTTGAGGGCGGTACAGGTGAGATGAAGAAACAAGATAAAAAGAGAGTTGCGGTTCTATCAAGTCATACACCATCACTGTTTTGGTTCAGAATGGATATGATGAAGCGATTCCAAGAGTGCGGGTATGAAGTATTTGCATTGGGCGATCAGGACGAATCTGAATGGAAGGATAAGTTCGCTGAACAAGGTGTTACATATAAGCAGATTAAGGTGGAGCGAAATGGTGTAAATCCTGTCCATGATTTAGCGACTTTGACTTCCATCAAAAAAGTGCTTGCTGAGATTAAGCCTGAAAAGCTGTTCACCTTCCAAGCAAAAACCATTATTTATGGTGGTATAGCTGCCAGTTTGCTTGGCATTAAGGAAGTCTACCCGTTGGTTGCCGGAATGGGCTCTGTGTTCCTCAAGGATGATATCAAAACAAAAGTGATTCGTCAGATCATGATAGCGGAGTACAAAACGGCTATGAGAAATAGTCCAACCGTATTTTTCCAGAATCATGATGATGAAAAAATTTTCAAAGACAATCATATAGTGACGAAACAGAACGTAGTTTTAATCCCTGGCTCTGGTGTGAATTGCCAGAAGTTCACGGTAACAGAAATGCCAGAAACTTTTGGTTTCCTTTGCATTAGCAGATTGATACGAGATAAAGGTGTTTACGAGTATTTAGAGGCTTGTAAGAAGATTAAAGAAAAGTATCCAGAAATTAGATGCTTGTTAGTTGGTCCATACGACACTAATCCTTCGGCACTTAAGCCCGAAGAATTGAAGCCATTTATTGATGACGGAATAATTGAATATTTTGGGGAACAAGAAGATGTTCGTCCATATTTGGAGCAGTGTACGGTATTTGTTTTGCCGTCTTATAGAGAGGGAACACCGAAGACGAATTTGGAAGCAATGGCAAGTGGCCGTGCAATTATCACAACTGACGCACCCGGTTGCCGTGAGACTGTAGTTGATGGAGAAAACGGATATCTTGTACCTGTGAAAAATGTGGATTGCATTGTCGAAAAGATGGAATATTTGATCAACAATCCGGATGTAGCAGTGTCTATGGGACTTAAAGGAAGAGCGAAAGCGGAGAGTACTTTTGATGTTGAGATAGTCAATCAAAAAATTTGTGATGCTATGGGAATGAGTTTGGAACATGTTATGGTGGAGTAATTCACTGTAACTTCAGTCTTATAAAATATCGAATGAAAGAGGTAGTGAAAAATGTTTACTAATTTATATGAAAGAATTACTGCTGGCGAGGAGAAAATCTCCCTGGTTGGTTTAGGTTATGTTGGTATGCCTATTGCAATTGAATTTGCAAAGCGTGGCGTAAAAGTTGTTGGCTATGATTTGAATAAAGCAAAAATCGAGCTGTACAAAAACGGAATTGATCCGACTCGTGAAGTTGGTGATAAGGCAATCAAGGCTTCTACTGTTGAATTTACTTCTGATGAAGTAGATTTGAAAAATGCAAAATTCCACATTGTTGCAGTTCCTACTCCTGTAAATGATGACCACACTCCTGATCTTACCCCGGTAGAAGGTGCAAGTGAGATTCTTGGACGTAATCTGACAAAGGGATCTATCGTTGTATTTGAATCTACTGTTTATCCTGGTGTAACGGAGGATGTGTGTGTTCCGATTCTGGAGCGTGAGTCTGGTCTGAAGTGCGGTATCGATTTCAAGATTGGTTACTCTCCTGAACGCATCAATCCTGGCGACAAGGTACATCGTTTAAATACCATTACTAAGATTGTTTCTGGCATGGATGAGGAAACTCTGGACTGCGTTGCAAAGGTTTATGAAATCGTTGTTGATGCAGGTGTACATCGTGCAGAGAACATCAAGGTTGCTGAAGCTGCAAAGGTTATCGAAAACAGCCAGCGTGACATCAACATTGCTTTCATGAATGAGCTCTCCATCATCTTCAATAAGATGGGAATCGATACACAGTCTGTACTTAGAGCAGCAGGCACTAAGTGGAACTTCCTGAATTTCTATCCTGGTCTTGTTGGTGGTCATTGCATTGGTGTTGACCCTTACTATCTGACCTATAAGGCAGAAATGTTGGGTTACCACAGCCAGATCATTTTGTCTGGCCGCCGTATCAACGATGACATGGGTAAATATGTTGCTGAGAGCACTGTCAAAAAGCTGATCGCTTCTGGCAAGGCTGTTCGTAATGCTAAAATCGCAATCCTCGGCTTTACTTTTAAGGAGAATTGTCCTGATACCCGTAACAGCAAGATTATCGATATTGTAAATGAACTCCGTGAGTATGGCATTGAGCCTCTTATTGCTGATCCTACTGCAGATGCAGAAGAAGCAAAGAAACTGTACGGTGTTGAATTTGTTGATATGAATACTATTAGCAATATGGATGCAGTTATCCTGGCTGTTGCACACACCGAGTTCAAATCCCTGTCTATGACCGACATCGATAAGCTATATGGTGAAGGTCAGAAGATTATGATTGATGTCAAGGGTCTCTTGAATCGTAAAGAGTACGAAGATGCAGGCTACTGCTATTGGAGACTGTAATTTTAAAGAGAATAAGCTGGCTCTCTTAGGGAAGTCAGCCAATATGAAAGGTGATTGTTATGGGATATAAACATTTAAAATTTCCAGAGGGTTCTCTGTTTTTGGTAACCGGTGCGGCGGGTTTTATTGGTTCTAACTTGTGTGAAGCTATTTTAGAGATGGGTTATCGTGTGCGTGCTTTAGATGATCTTTCTACTGGCAAACAGAAGAACATTGATATGTTCTTGGATAATCCGAATTATGAGTTTATCAAAGGTGACATTAAGGACTTGGATACCTGTATGAAAGCCTGCGAGGGTGTAGATTATGTTCTGAATCAGGCTGCCTGGGGTAGCGTTCCTCGTAGTATCGAAATGCCTTTGTTCTACTGTGCCAATAACATCCAGGGTACATTGAATATGCTGGAAGCTGCTCGCCAGAAGGGTGTTAAGAAGTTTGTATATGCATCTTCTTCCTCTGTTTATGGCGATGAGCCTGTGCTTCCTAAGAAGGAAGGCCGTGAAGGTAACCTGCTTTCTCCTTACGCTGTTACCAAAATGTGTGACGAAGAGTGGGCAAAGCAGTACACTCGTCATTACGGTTTAGACACATATGGCATGAGATACTTTAATGTTTTCGGTCGTCGTCAGGACCCGGACGGTGCTTATGCGGCAGTTATTCCTAAATTCTTAAAGCTGCTGCTCAACGGTCAGGTTCCTACTATCAATGGTGATGGTAGACAGAGCCGAGACTTTACTTATATTGAGAATGTTATCGAGGCAAATTTGAAGTCTTGTTTGGCTTCTTCCGAAGCCGCTGGACAGGCTTTCAATATTGCATATGGTGGTCGTGAGTATCTGATTGACATTTATTACGGCTTAACAAAAGCACTGGGTGTGGATATTGAGCCTAACTTCGGGCCTGATCGTGCTGGCGACATCAAGCACAGCAATGCTGATATCAGCAAAGCCAAGGAACTGTTAGGATACGATCCTGATTGGAGCTTTGAGCGTGGCATTGAGGCTGCGATTGAGTGGTATAAGGAGAATTTGTAAAAAGGAGTGAATATATCATGGGCTGTCCAAAGGTTACAGTAATAATTCCAGTATATAAAGTAGAGAGGTATCTAAGGGGCGCGGTACAGTCTGTGATAGATCAGACGTATAAGAATATAAACATCATTTTAGTTGATGATGGCTCACCTGATAATTGCCCTCAAATTTGTGATGAACTTGGCGAAAAACATGATAATATCACCGTTATCCATAAAGTGAATGGAGGTTTATCATCTGCACGTAATGCGGGGTTAGATTCCATTAATAATACAGATTATGTTCTTTTCTTGGATTCAGATGATAAATTACCGAAAGAGGCTATCGAAGGTCTTGTAAAAGAAGCTGAAACGAATCACGCAGACATAGTCATTCCTGACCGATATGTGAAAGTGTTTGAAGAGTCCGGAAGGGAAGAAATTGCATATCATTTCCCGAAAGAAATGTATAGAGAAAATGCCCAGGATTTTGTATTAGATGTAGTAATGGAACAAGGCCGTGCGTGGCGTGCATCTGCAGTTTTATATTCTTATAAAACAATAAATACAGCAAATGCTAGATTTCCACTGGGAAGAATTGCTGAAGATGTAAGCTTTAATTTCATCATAATGACTGCAGCATCTACCATAGCTATTTATCCTTACTCTACTTTAAGAGTGTTAAAACACAGTGGAAGTATTACTGCAACATTTCAGAAGAATTTTGAAAAAGACATATGGTATATCGATGAGCAGGCGCGCGAGTTTCTGAAACGAAATAATAGATATGATGAAAAAGGCATTAAAAAAGCGGATGCTTTACTGTGCAGAAATATTGTAGTCTATCTTATTGATATTATGTCTCATAAAAATTCTATGAATTATAGAGATAAGAAGAAAAAAGCGAAATCTCTTCTTTCTGCACCTGAGGCAAGAAATGTTGTAAGAAGCAAACACAATATACCATATTTTGAAAAGAAAAAAGTAAGGATGCTCTTTAGAGTAGTATATTGGATGCTACAGCATAATATGGACGCAGTGGTTTTTAAATTACTTTCGTTAGTTTAGGAGTGTTTCGTATGAAAATACTTGTTATATCAAATACTCCTTGGTCAGTGGATAATAGTTTTGGAAATTCTTTTAGCAACATTTTTGAGGGTATTCCAGACTTGAAATTTGCAAACATATATTGCAGACCGGGAGCCCCTAAGAATGATTTGGATATGACGTATTACCAAATCACAGAAAAGTCATTAATTAAGAATTTACTGAACAAAAGCAATCCATCAGGACGAATTGTGCAACAAGAAAAAGAAGAAGTGATTGAAACAAGCCCGATTAATGGGTTTGACCAAGCAAGAAAAATGCGATGGCAGATTATGTTCTGGATGCGAGACCTTGTGTGGAAAATTGGAAAGTGGTGGACTCCTGACTTAAGAGCATTTATAGATGATTTTAAGCCAGACATAATTTTTCAGCCGGTATACTATTCAAACTACCTAACAGAAATCGCCCTAAAAGTAAAAGAATATACGGATGCTCCGATGCTTGGTTATATCTCTGATGATTGTTATACTTTGAGGCAGTATAGATTCTCTCCATTATATTGGATCGATCGTCTGGTAAAGAGGAAAAAAGTAAAAGCTGTCATAGAAAAATGCGATGTTCTTTATGTTATCTCTGGAATTCAAAAAGAAGAATATCAGAAACTATTTACACCACCGTGTAAAGTGTTAACGAAATGTGCTGATTTTACAAAAGAAAGACCAAAATGGAAGATTCCTGAAAAAGAGATAAGACTGATTTTTGCTGGAAATATAGGTACTGGTCGTTGGAGATCACTAGCTTTGATATCAAATGCAATAGAAAAATTAAATTCTGGGGATCAAAAATTCATTTTTGATATTTACACCCCGACACCTCTTACAGCTGAGATGGAGAAAGCTCTGAGAAAAAATGGAACTACCGTTCATAAACCAGTCAATTATGAAAAAATAATCGAATTGCAGGAGCAGGCAGATGTTCTTGTGCATGCGGAAGGACTATCTCTCAAGAGTCGAATGGAAGTGCATCAGTCTTTTTCTACTAAGTTAGTAGACTTTTTTGCGATGGGAAAATGTATACTTGCAATAGGCTGTGACGATGAGGCTTCTATTAAACATTTGATTGATAATGATGCCGCATTAGTAGCTGGAAGCGAAAAAGAAATAGGTGAAATTCTTTCCAATCTTTCTAAGAATAAAGAATTGTTAGCTGTATATGGAGAAAAGGCTTATAGCTGTGGCAATCAACATCATTTGAAGAGCAACATGCAACAGATGATTGTGGAAGATTTGAATAATTCCGTAGGTAAAAAATAGGTGATTGGTATTAGGAGATGTATTGATCCATGTAGCAATACGATGAAAGGAAATTGTGAAAAATGAAAATTGTTCAGATTAATGCTGTTTATGAGTACAGTAGTACAGGTAGAATTGTTAAAGAGCTGAGTAATTACATATCGAGCAAAGGGCATGAGTCATATGTATTTTGTACCAATACAGCAGATTCCGAGAATAACGTTTTCTGTGTAGGAACGAAACTAGGCAGAAAAATACACGGTATCCTTTCACGAATTACTGGATTACAAGGGTATTTTTCGACCATTTCCACAAAAAAAGTATTGAAACAATTATCAAGGATTTCTCCGGATATTGCACATCTGCATAATCTACATGCGAACTATATTAATGTAAACTTACTGTTGGACTATTTGATAGAAAAACAAATTCCAGTAGTCATTACACTACATGATTGTTGGTTTTTTACTGGACATTGTTGTCATTACTTGGAAGATGGATGTGATAGATGGAAAACGGGTTGTGGTAATTGTCCTGCCAAACACAAATGGAATAAAAGTTGGTTCTTTGATCAATCAGGAAAAGTGTATTCTGACCGTTTGAAGAGATATGAAAAATTAAAGTCTTTGACTGTTGTAGGAGTTTCGGATTGGATTACTAATGAATCAAAACTATCTATGTTCAAAAACAAGAGTGAGTTTTGCAGAATTTATAACTGGATTGATTTGAACCAATTTTCTCCTAAAGCACACGAAGTGAATAAAAGAAAACGGATATTGTCTGTATCACAAAGTTGGTCAGATATTAAGGGACTTTCTGATATTATTAATATAGCACAAGTCACTCCTGAATTTGATTTTGTAATGGTGGGTGAGATGCCAAGCAATATTGCATTGCCTGATAATGTAAAAGCTGTTGGAGTTATTAATAATTTAGAGAGTCTTGTAGCTGAATATCAAAATGCGGATTTGTTCCTCCACCTTTCGTATCAAGAGACTTTTGGCAAAGTTATAGCTGAGTCGTTAGCTTGTGGCACTCCTGCGGTTGTGTATGATGTTACAGCAATGCCTGAACTGATTGGGGATGGATGTGGAGCTGTTGTTTCATTAGGAGATTGGAAAGCTGCTAGCGATGCTATTCAGAAAGTAGAGCACTACAGAAGAGATAAATGTAGAAAATATGCAGAGGAAAACTTTGATATGAATAAGCTGCTGCAACAATGGCTTGATTTATATAACTGTATAAAGTCAACTTCGGAGGGAAATAGTTAATGTTTTGGTATTTACTAAATATTATTATTATAGTGTTAGTCTGGCTTTGGCCGGTAAACATAAATTGCCGTGATGAGAATACCTATTGTTTATATAATAAGATAAGAACGAAGCGAACTTGCATTATTGGTACTATCAATTGGATTATTCTTTCAGGCTTTCGCAGTTGGGAGATTGGACCTGATACTCTAGCATATAAAATGTATCGCTTTGACAGAACCTTAGATAGAAGTTGGGCAGAGATTTTTGCTGACTTTGTTCTAAAATATAAATTAGGCGAGGAAATAAAGGATCCGGGATATCCTGTATTAGAAAAAAGCTTTCAATTATTCTCATCGGATTACCAATTGTGGTTAGTAGCTATTGCTGTAATGTTTTTCGTTCCTTTGGGCATTGTGATTTACAAATACTCAACTAATGCAGCTATAAGTTATATTCTGTTTTCCACATTGTTTTATTCATTTTTTGCTATCACTGGACATAGACAGACTATAGCAACTGCTATTGTGGTTTTAATCGGGATAAAATATATAAAGGAACGTAAGCTAATTCCATTTTTATTATTGGAGTTAGTGGCTTCTACAATCCACATGTCAGCGTTATGTTTTCTACCATTCTATTGGTTGTCAAAAATAAAAATCAATACAAAATCCCTAACTATATACTGGATTGGTATTATAGTAGCGTATTTGGGAAGAAATCAATTTTTGACATTATTACAGAGATTGATTGGGTACGAGGAATATGTTCAAGCAGAAGGAGCTAGAGCGGGAACTTTTTTATATCTTTTAATATTGTTGGCAATTATAGTTACGGTTTTTTATCAAAGGTTTGATGTTGAAAATCAAATTACACGAATAGCAATTAATGCACTTATGATTGCTTGCGTTTTTTCTCCACTTCTGTTGATCAATCAGTCGTGTATGCGTGTAATTCAGTACTTTAGTCTGTTTTTGTTGATACTCTTGCCAGATGTGTTTGATTTATTTGAACCAGGAAGAAGTCGGAATATATCTATATTTATTGCGTCTGCTTTAATGATTATTCTTTTGATAAGTAATAATCCAGTTTATAATTTTGTATTTCTATAAAAAGTATTGCTCAGAAAATTAGAATCGAGATAAATGACTCAAGTTATAGATTAGTGAGGAGAAGAATACATAATGAAAAAAGTTGTTAATATTAAAAGTGAAAAGAAGAGTAAAATAGATATAGCCGTACTAATGATCTTTTTTTCAAGAGACAAACAGTTTGGTCAGGTATTTGAGCAAGTTGCGTTAGCTCGTCCGTCCATTTTATATTTGTATCAAGATGGGGCACGTGCAGGTAGAGACGATGATGTTATCGGAATTGAAAAGTGCCGAAAAATCGCTGATTCGATAGATTGGGAATGTGAGGTTCATTATTGGTATCAGGAGGAGAATATAGGTTGCGATCCTTCAGAATACTTGTCTCAAAAATGGATGTTCTCTGAACAGGAAATGGGAATCGTATTAGAGGATGATGATGTTCCATCGCAGAGTTTCTTCCCATTTTGCAAAGAATTATTGGAACGATATAAAGATGATTATAGAATTAACATTATATGCGGCATGAACACTTATGACATTGCTAAACACACGCAGGATAGTTATTTGTTCACTAAAAAAGGATCTATCTGGGGTTGGGCATCTTGGCGTAGAGTTATTGACACGTGGGATGGTGAGTACACATGGCTAAACGATGAGGATAAGAAATCGATTATTGCAAAAAATATGGGGCAAAAGGAATTTGATATTTGGATTCCACATGTTGAAGCCCATGCAAAGACTGGTAAGGCACATTATGAATCTATTAATGGGGCAGCTATGTTTTTGTATAACAGAATCAATATCGTGCCTAAGTACAATATGATTTGTAATATAGGAATTGCAGCAGAATCAACTCATTCTGTGAATGATATTAGAATCTTGCCAAAAGGAATTCAAAAGTTAATGTATAAAGAGACACATGAGATTGAATTTCCATTGAAGCATCCTGACATAATTGAAATAGATCCTGTTTACGAAAAATTAAATAAAATTTCAGTTCTTAAGAATTTTTGCTATACTATAGAATCTTTTGTAAGAAGTATAGTGTATTTAGGAATCGGTGAAACCTTTAAGAGGATAAAAAGAAAGTTAAATAAATTGCAAAAAAGGGGATAGAAATGGAAAAACGACAATATTTCGGCGGTGCTATGATTTCATACATAGCAATAATTTTTAATGTTGTACTAGGGCTTTTATATACCCCTTGGATGGTTGGAAAAATAGGTCAGTCCAGTTATGCTTTATACACAATTGCTAATTCTGTAATAAGCATCTTTATGATTGATTTTGGTCTAAGTGCAGCTGTTTCTAGATTTGTAGCTAAATATCGTGCAGAAAATGAAGACTCTAAATCAAATAAACTACTTGGCTCCGTTACCATTTTATATATATTAATTGACATTCTGATTTTTATAATACTAATGGTTATATACTTGAATATCGCCACGATATATAAGGGGTTAAGTTTTGATGAGTTAAAAGTTTTAAAAAGATTGTTTGTTATCGTCGCAATTTATAGCTTACTGGCATTTCCATTTACCCCATTAGGCGGAATTATTACTGCATATGAAAAATTTATTCACTTAAAATTGTGTGATTTTATTTACAAAATATTGACAGTCGTTTTCGTAATTATTGCATTGCTACACGATTACGGTGTTGAAGCTGTTGTTTTGGCAAGCGTATTTAGTGGCATATGCGCTATTATCTTAAAGCTGTTTATAATTTATAAAAAAACACCAGTTCGCTATTGCTTTACCTGGGTAGACAAAAAATTATTGAAAAGCATTTTCACTTTTTCAGTGTGGATGACAGTTTCTAGTATAGCACAAAGATGTGTATTTAATATAGCGCCGTCTGTGTTGGCCTATACATCTAGCAGTAAAGAAGTAGCTTTGTTTGCACCAGCAAATACTTTGGAAGGCTATTTTTATATGATTGCAGCCGCAGTAAATGGAATGTTTTTAGCTAAAATTTCAAAATTGATAGCGGATTCTAAAGAGCATGAAATTGTTAATTTGATGATAAATGTTGGAAAGTATCAAACTATTCTCATGGGATTTATATTGGTTGGTTTTATTTGTGTTGGAGAAGATTTTATGAGATTGTGGATGGGGGTAGAGTATGTTGGCTCTTGGCCATGTGCAATACTCCTGTTTATTCCTGACATATTACTTTTTTCTCAGCAAATAGCAAACACAACTGCAATTGCCCAAAATAAGGTAAAAAAGATCTCACTAGCCTATGTTGCAATGGCATTTGTATGTATCGCATTGTCACTGGTATTAAGTAAATGGATTGGAGCTTTAGGATCATGCGTTGCTATTATGCTGGGGTATATAGCATTGTTCATAATTAGCAATGTTGTATATTATAAGGAATTAAATATTGATGTTTTCCTGTTTTATAAAAAAGTGTATATGCCGTTTGTGTTTCCGTGTATAGGTAGCGTTTTTCTCGGTTATTGGCTGTGCAACTATGTAATTACAATTGATGGTTGGAGTGGGGTGTTTGTAAAAGGGATAATGATTTCCGCTATTTATATATTAGCAATTATATCCTTCATGTTTAATAGCAATGAAAGAAGCAAAATTATTCGATTATTAAGAGGAGTATAATCTAAATATGCGAGGAAAGATGATTAGATTTTGGGGGTGTTATTTTTGAAGGACGAAGGGTTGGCAAAGTTTAGTGATACGGCATACATAATGAAAGGTCTTGCAATCCTAAGTGTAATTTTTGCTCATTGTGTCTATGATGATCCTAATATTCAAAGAGGGTCGTCAATTATAGGCACAATTGGTGTTCCAGTATTTTTGGTATTGTCTGCAATCTTTTTTGATACTAAAGAGAGTAGTAGATCTCTTATTCAGAAAAAATTACAACGACTCATTTTACCTTGGATTTTATGGGGTACAGTAACATATATAATAAGTTGTCTATCCAATAATTCTCCTTCTATTTTTGGGGGAATAAAATGGATATTCGGGAATTATACATGGCTGTATTTTGTTCCTGTACTTCTGATATGTTTTATATTGTGCTATATTTGCGAAAACACGTGTAAATTTGCAACAATATTTATTGTATTTGCCTCTATTGTTACAAATGCATTATATATACTAGGTGTGATTGATAAAGGTGGTTTGATTACGGCATATCAAAATCCGTTAAATTGGTATTTATTCTTTTGGATAGGAAGAATTATAAGATACAATTTGAGTAAAATTCTTAGTGTGGTAAACAAACTCCAATTTATGAAGATAGTATCGATTTGCCTAATGGTCGTGCTCTTTTCCCTCTATTATTACTTTGTGGAAGAGCCAGGATATTGGTCCGTGTTTTCTCTATTATTTGAGTTAATATCAATAATTGTTGTATATTTAATCTCTACTAACTTTGCACTGCGAATTTTTAAAAACATAGGGAAAAGAAGCTACCCGATATATTTTATACATATGCAGATTGGAATGTTCGTGGGTAATAAAATTTTGAGTATTATTCCTGAAATTAATCTTTTTCCAATTTTACTTGTTTTATTAAAACCTATTATGGTATTACTCATTTCCTATTATACGATAATGGGAATAAATAAGGCTTGTAATAGACTCAATTTACAGTTTATTCTCAAGTGGTTTGCAATTTGATTTTTAAATCTAGAAATGGAGGAATAAAAAATGTCACTTTTTAAAGATAAAACCTTGATGATTACCGGTGGTACTGGTTCTTTTGGAAACGTAGTGCTTAACCGTTTCCTGAATACTGATATTGGCGAGATTCGTGTATTCTCTCGTGATGAGAAGAAACAAGACGATATGCGTCACGAATTCCAGGCAAAAATGCCTGAGGTAGCTGACAAGATTAAATTCTATATTGGAGATGTAAGAGACCTACAGTCTGTCCGCTCTGCGATGCACGGAGTAGACTACATCTTCCACGCAGCAGCTCTAAAACAGGTTCCTTCTTGCGAGTTTTTCCCAATGGAAGCCGTGAGAACCAATGTTATCGGCACAGATAATGTTTTGACTGCTGCAATTGAAGAGGGTGTAGAATGCGTTATTTGTCTTTCCACTGATAAAGCAGCATATCCTATCAATTCCATGGGTATGACAAAGGCAATCGAAGAAAAGGTTGCGATAGCTAAGTCCAGAATGTCTGGCAAGACTAAGATTTGCTGCACCCGTTATGGTAATGTTATGTGTAGCCGTGGTTCTGTTATTCCTCTGTGGATTGATCAGATTAAGGTTGGTAACCCGATTACTGTGACCGAGCCTAGCATGACCCGTTTCATTATGTCTCTTGAAGAAGCAGTAGATTTAGTTCTCTTTGCGTTTGAACACGGTGAGAACGGTGATCTTCTTATTAAGAAAGCACCAGCTTGTACTATTCAGACACAGGCGGAAGCAGTCTGTGAACTGTTCGGTGGCAAGAAAGAGGATATCAAAGTTATCGGCATTCGTCACGGCGAGAAGATGTACGAGACTCTATTAACCAACGAGGAATGTGCTAAGGCTGTGGACATGGGTGAATTCTATCGTGTCCCTGCAGACAATCGCGGTCTGAACTATGACAAGTTCTTTAAAGATGGAGATGAGCACAGAAATACTCTAACCGAGTTCAACAGCAACAATACTCGTCGACTGAATCTCCAAGAAACCATCGACACTATTGCAGCACTTGATTATATTAAGATGAGATTAGCTGAAGAGTAATACACATGCCACCCTTTGTGGGTGGTAGTCATCCCAAGATTCAACAGCCTCCGCGTGGCGGATGATGGGCGGTGTGAGTAATAAAAACACACTGGCAGATGGTTGAATTTAAAACCAATATTTTTAAAGAATACGGCTTATAAGTTTGTATAAAATGTATATCCAATAAGTAAGGATAATAAAGTAGATTGAAGTAAGAATCGAGGAATATATATGGTAGAACACAATTTTATGTGGAAAAATGATGGAAGAACAAAGGTAATGATTGGTTGTGGGACAAGGCCGGAGATCATCAGACTCGCCGCTGTGATAAAGCATTGTCGCGAATATTTCGATTGTTGTGTATTATAACCAGAATTGGGATAGCAATTTAAGTACCGTGTTTTGGGAGGACTTTGAACTGGTCAATACCTTCGGAGAATTTGGTCCAGATATTCTGGTGCCTGTAGTTGGAGAAACTCTCGGTGTAACCTGTGGAAATATTATGGCTCGCAGCTATGAGATTTTGTCCGAACTGCAGCCGGAAGGATACTTGGTGCTTGGCGATACCAATTCTTGTTTGTCTGCTATTTCCGCGAAGCGTTTACATATTCCTCTGTTCCACATGGAGGCAGGTAACCGCTGCAAAGACGAGTGCCTTCCGGAGGAAACCAACAGAAGAATCGTTGATGTTATCTCCGATGTAAACCTGTGTTACTCCGAGTTCGCAAGAAAGTATCTGGCAGACACAGGTCTTCCTAAAGAGAGAACCTACCAGACTGGCTCTCCGATGGCAGAAGTTCTCCGTATGAATTTGGACAAAATTAAGAAGAGCGATGTTCTGGATCGTATGGGTCTTGAAAAAGATAAGTATATCCTGCTCTCTGCTCATCGTGAGGAGAACATTGATTCAGAGAAAAACTTTCTCAGCCTGTTTACAGCAATCAATGCTCTGGCAGAAAAATACGATATGCCGATTCTGTATTCTTGCCATCCTAGATCTAAGAATAGACTGGAAAAGAGTGGATTCCAGCTCGATCCTAGAGTTCGCGTGAATGAACCTCTTGGATTCAACGATTACAATAATCTGCAGATGAATGCTTTGGCTATCGTTTCCGACTCTGGTACACTTCCGGAAGAAAGCTCTTTCTATTTGTCTATTGGTCATCCGATTGCGGCTGTGTGCATCCGTACTTCTACGGAACGTCCAGAAGCACTGGAAGCAGGAGGTTTTATCCTTGCTGGCATTACTACAAGAGAGCTGTTAAACGCTACCGATATGGCTATTGATATGAAGCAGAAGGGTGTACTTGGTAAACCTTGTCCTGACTATATGGACGAGACTGTATCCATGAAGGTTGTTCGTATCATTCAGGGCTATGTCAATGTAGTCAACAAGATGGTGTGGAGAAAAAACTAATTGTAAGGGGCGATATAGAAATGGTCTTTAAGATATTAAGTAGAGTAATTAATAGGTGTAAAAGAATCTATAGAAAACAATTGTTTAAGTCGGAAATTGGTTGTAATCATAATGACTTTAATATTGTTGGAGATATTACTGTTATTAATAAGAATATAAAACTCGGTAGAAATGTAACTATTTATCCCGGTGTTATGTTTTGGGGTGATGGACTGATTGAGATCGGAGATAATGTTGATATTGGTAAAGATACTGTAATCTATTCTTCTAAATCGGGGGGGGGTATGCATTGGAAATCATACCTCAATTGCCGCTCAGTGTTATATAATTGATATGGATCATGGCGTAGAACGTAATTCATTAATTCAGGGACAAGAAAATTCTGTAGCACCAATTCATATCGGGAAGGATTGTTGGCTTGCAGCTAATGTAACTGTATTAAAGGGTAGCAATATACATGATGGTGCAGTAATTGGAGCTAAATCGCTGGTTAAAGGTAACTGCGATGCCTACGGGATATATGTAGGCGTACCAGCAAGAAAAGTTAAAGAACGGATTTAGATATTTACGGTTGACAAGGAGACTGAAATGCAGAACAATTTTTACAGACAGACAGACAGACAGACAGACAGACAGACAGACAGACAGACAGACAGACAGGGATATCCTCTGATTGTAGCAATTGCTTAAAAGGCATATTTTCAATTTGTGTGCTTATACATCATCTCTATCAGCATAGTGGCTTATTTCATAACACAGCATTTGGAAGCGTTTTACAAGTATTTGGGTATCTCTCAGTTGCATGTTTTTTCTTTTTATCAGGGTATGGTCTTTATGCGTCATTACAAATTAAAGGTACCGCATATACTGATACTTTTGTGAAAAGAAAAGTTGTTCCTTATTATAAAGTTCTGTGTATGTTTGTTGGGATATATTTTCTTTTTAGAATTACTCAAGGAACACAAACATCGATTTGGGAAATTTTTAAGTCATTAACGTTTGGGGGAACCATTATCGGCAATGGGTGGTATTTACAAGTACAGTTAGTACTATATTTACTGTTCTATGTTGTGTTTGGACTTATACACCAAAAGAAATTGGTTGTAATGGTTAGCACATGTATTTCTTTCTGCATATGCCTATATCTTATAGGTTATGAGGCTACGTGGTATGAAGGGATTATGGCATTTCCTCTAGGAATGGTTTGGTGTGCTTATCATGATAGGCTATTTTTCTTAAGAGAGAAGAGGAAATCTATGTACTGCAAGGAATATTCTTATCTTTATTCCATAATGTTCCGATGAATATAACTAATCCATATGTGTATGTGTTGTGTGTAACCGTATTGGTGTTTGCTGGAGCGATGATAGTACATCCAGCAGTAGAAAAAATCTATATTAAGGCGAGGAAGAGGTAATTAGATGAATATATTAGTAACAGGTGCCAAGGGTATGGTGGGAACCGCTCTTGTGAACAACCTAAAAAATATTAGAGACAATAAAAATAGAACCAGACCAAATCTGAAGATTGAAGAAATCTATGAATATGATTTGGACTCTACCGCAGAGCAGTTGGATGAATATTGCAAGAAGGCAGACTTTGTCTTTAATCTTGCCGGTGTTAACCGTCCTGAAAATCCAGAGGATTTCATGAAGGGCAATTTCGGATTTGCGTCCGATCTTCTGAACAATCTCAAGAAATATGAGAATAAGGCAACCATTATGTTGTCTTCTTCAATTCAAGCCACATTGGCAGGACGCTTTGGTAACAGCGAATATGGCAGAAGCAAGAAAGCAGGAGAGGAACTGTTCTTCTCTTATGCTGAAAAAACTGGTGCGAAGGTAGCTGTTTATCGTTTTCCGAATCTGATGGGTCACAGCCGTCCGAAGTATAATTCTGCTGTTTCAACTTTCTGTTGGGCGATTGCAAATGATGAAGAGTTCACTGTGAATGATCCATCTGTCGAACTGGAGCTGCTGTATATTGATGACCTTGTAGAAGGTATGTTTGACCTGTTGGAAGGTAAAGATGCTCACTGTGAATTTGATGGTGTTGAGACGGTAGCAGATGAAAACGGCCGTTATTGCTATGTACCTGTAACACACAAGGTAACCCTTGGAGAAATCGTCAACTTGTTGCAGCAGTTCAAAGAGCAGCCGAAAACACTGATGATGCCAAAGATGCCAGATGGCTCTTTTGCAAAGAAACTGTATTCTCTGTACTTAACCTATCTGCCAACAGAAAAGTTCAAGTATGCATTAAAGATGAATGTTGATGACCGTGGTTCCTTTACAGAACTGGTCCATACAGAGGACTGCGGACAGGTTTCCATTAACATCAGCCATCCTGGTATCACAAAGGGGCAGCATTGGCACAACTCCAAATGGGAGCTGTTTATCGTCGTGGGTGGTCACGGTCTGATTCAGGAGCGTAACATTAACACAGGCGAGACTGTGGAGTTTGAAGTTTCTGGTGATAGGATCGAAGCTATTCATATGATTCCAGGTTGGACTCATAACATCATCAATCTCTCTGAAACAGAGAATCTGGTTACTGTGATGACTTGCAACGAAATCTTTGATCCAAAGAAACCTGATACATTTTTTGAGGTAGTTTGATTTCACCAAGTTCTTAATGACAAACGCAAACCTAAATAGTGGTAAATTCATATAGCAAGAATGGTGGAGGTGGATTTGTGAAAAATACAATAGCATTAATAAACGTCCAAATTGGGTCGTATAAGAATTATAATTCGTTGTTTTTAAATTCCTGTAAAGAAAATAAAGATGTGGACTTCTATTTCTTTACTGATCAGGATATTCCGGTACTAAGTAAGAATATTCACATAGTAAAAATATCATTTTTAGAAGTTAAAGAAAAGATTCAAGGACTGTTTGATTTTCCGATTAACCTAGATTCTCCGTATGATCTGTGTGATTATAAGGTCGCATACGGAGAAATTTTCCAAGAGTATATAAGCGATTATGACTTTTGGGGATACTGCGATACAGATATGGTTTTTGGAAACATTCGTGCTTTTCTCACGGAGGAAATCTTGGATAAACATGATAAAGTGTTGATTCGAGGTCATTTCACACTGTTCCGTAATACCCACCCATATTTTAACTGCTATCGCTTACCACTTTCGGATGGTCGCTTAAGATATAAAGAAGTTTTTTCAGACTCAGGTGTGCATCATTTTGATGAGGGGATGCCAGATTTATTAGAAGGTATTAATATGATCTTTTCGCAGAATTTTGGCTGGGATAAGGTTTACGACGAATATATCTTCATGGATTTGGATGTCAATAGTTGGATGTTTATCAATTCGGATTTTAAGAATGATAATCAAGAGCAACAAAAAGCCTCTAATTCGTTTTTTAAATGGTCCAATGGTAAACTTGAAAGAATTAAAATAGACAGAAGCGGTTCTGTGATAGACAGAGAACCGTTCATGTATATCCATTTCCAAAAAAGAGATATGAAAGTAGAATGTGAGGTCGACTCAGGTGAGTTTTATATTATTCCGAATAAATTTATTGCCCCTGAAATCGGTGCTAAACAAATGTACAAAGCAAACGATAATAAGATTTATTGGAGTAAATTGATGGAAAGGGTTTCTAAAAAGATAAATAGAACTCTTAAGAGGAGATAGGGAGAATGAAAAGAATACTACAGGTAGTATCCTGTTTGGAACTGGGTGGAACTGAAGCCTTTATAATGAATAACTACAGAAGGCTGGATAAAGAGAAGTATCAATTTGACTTCCTTGTGTTTATTCAAAGGGATTATCCGTATTTGCCAGAAATAAAGTCTTTGGGTGGAAGAGTGTTTTTTTGCGGTTTACCAGCAATGAATCGCTATCATGAGTTTGAGAAGACTGTTATTGATACTATAAAGAAAAATGGACCGTATATTGCTGTTCATAGCCACGTGAATATGCAGAATGGATTGGTTTTAAAGGCTGCTAAAAAAGCCGGTGTGAAAAAAAGAATTTCACATTCTCATGACACATCTGGAAAAGGTGCCAGAGGGATAAACAGAATTGTTGAGAAATACAAAGAGTATTTAATTAAACATAATACAACGCATTATCTGGCTTGTTCGTCAAATGCTGGAAAATATTTGTATGGGGAGGCTTTTTTTAAAGAAAGAGGCCGTGTGATACCCAATGGTATTGATTTGACTTCCTTTATTTCAAAAAGTCAAGATAGAATCCGCTTGTATCAGGAATTAAATATTACAGAGACTGCATATCCAGTGGTAGGCAACATAACAAGATTTGAAGCAAAGAAAAATCCTAAATTTACGGTGGCTGTATTCAAGGAATTTCTAAAGGAATATCCGAAGGCAATACTATTGTTAGGCGGACCGGATGGCGGTCAATTACAAGAAGTGAAGCAACTAGTGGATGAATTTGGAATTAGTTCTAGCGTTCGATTTATAGGAAAACGAACAGATATTGCTGAATGCTTAAAATTAATTGATATATACTTGTTTCCCTCATTATATGAGGGACTTCCTATCGCCTTTTTGGAAGCTCAAGCCGCAGGGTGTTTGTGTGTCACTGCAACAACTGTCTCCGCAGATTCAACCATGATTGATGAATCTGTTTTGAGATTAAAACTTGAGGATGGATCAGAGTACTGGAGCAAAAAAATTGAAGAGCGTTTTCAAATCTGGAAAAAGCCTGATGTAAATTGTAGAGTTACTTGTTTTAGAGACAAGGGATTTGAAATCGAATCATCGCATATAAATTTATTAGAGGTGTATAATGAATAAAGTATATTATGTGTGTTTTTATGCCCAAGAAGACACAGCTAATAAAATTGTTTCATATCCATCTGTATGGAGTAAAATTGATTATGTAGCCGATTCCATTAAGCAAGCGGATTGTGAAGTGGAAATTGTATCAGTTGCACGCTCAGTAAAAGGCATTTTTAAGGGGTTCACGAAGCGGATTGACAAACTTGAGAGTATTAAATATTTTACATCAAGATGCTACAAATCAAAATTAATGAATCAAGTTGCTACCTTGTTTCATTGGGCTAAGATTCTTTTTTATTTGTTATGTAAGGTTAAAAAGAACGAAACAGTTTTAATTTACCATTCTATTTATAATTTAAAATGGCTGAAAGTATATCATAAGCTGTTTAGAAAAAAATATAATCTTGAAATCGAAGATGTTTTCTCTGCTTTAAATGACAGAGCAAAAAAATTTTCTGATCAAGAATGGAAATGCTTTAGCGGAGCAGATACAGTTCTGTGTGTCAATGATTTGATAGCCGAAAAGTTGAATAATGGTGCAAAAATAATTTCATATGGAAGCTATTATCTACCGCAATATAAAAAAGATAAGTATGATCATATTAGATTAGTATATGCTGGAGTTATAGAACAAGAACGCAATGCAGCTTTCCTTGCGGCAAGAGCAATGCAGTTTCTACCAGCAAACTATGAACTGAATATATTAGGCTTTGGCAATCAAAAGGACATTCAAGATTTAAATGATTTGATTTCTGATCTTCGAGATAAAGGTGTTAATATATCGTATTTAGGAAGAATGAGTGGGGCTGAATATTATTCTTTCTTGCAGAGCTGTGATATTGGCTTAAGTACACACATGTATGATGAAAGTAATATGTCTTCAGCAGACAATACATTCCCATCAAAAGTGTTGGTGTATATGTCGAATGGGCTTGCAGTCGTTGCTCAGAGATTGGAATGTCTTACTAAATCTCAGGTCAACGACGCAATTTGCTATTATGATTCGCCGGAATCTAGACTTGTTGCAGAGGCAATAAAAAATGTTAATTTGGAATGCGCCCCTAGAATGATGATTCAGGAATTAGATTGCAAATTTAAGGAAAATATAAAAGAGTGGCTTGGAGAATAGAGTCGCATTCCTGCATTAAAGTTGAGAAAAATTACATTACCCGAGGTTAGCGAAATTTTTCAAATGCGAAAATAATTTAAAGTGAAAAGGAAACTATAAGTTCCAGATATATGAAGTTGTGGCATTAAAATAAAATTAATAGCAATATCAAAAGCCGCCTCATCAGGGCGGCAGTCATCCCAAGATCAACAGTCTTTTGATTTTATAGACGAGCATCTGTATGAATTTTGCATGGACAACCGCATGTATAGTGAAGATGCATATCAGTCAGATCCTGAAGGAGAGGAACCTTCAGCTGATGTTACTTTGGATGAAGTTGGACTTTGTAAAGGGCAGAAATTTACACTTCATTATGATTTTGGAGATGATTGGATGTTCACAATTACAGTGTCTAAGATTGTTGAAGTTCAGAAAGATTTCAGCCCTCGTATAGTTAAAGCAAAAGGAAGTATTCAACAGTATCCAGATTGGGATGAAGATGAATTTGACTATGAATAATACGGTGTTTAAACATAACGAGAGTTAATTTTATGGGAAGTTAACAATTTATCATTTGAATAAAAAAAGTTCAAATACAGATAGATGATGGAAAAGGAGAAAAAGGATGAGTATATTTGAAAATAAAATTTTACTTATCACAGGAGGAACGGGTTCTTTCGGAAATGCTGTTCTCAATGGATTTTTAGAAACCGATATCAAAGAAATCCGTATTTTCTCACGTGATGAGAAAAAGCAGGATGATATGAGACATGAGTTTCAGGCAAAAATGCCGGAAGCATCAAATAAAATTAAGTTCTTTATTGGGGATGTTCGTGACTTGGCATCTGTAAAGAATGCGATGCATGGGGTAGATTATATCTTCCATGCAGCAGCTTTAAAACAGGTTCCATCTTGTGAGTTTTTCCCGATTGAAGCTGTAAAGACGAATGTACTCGGTACAGAAAATGTATTAACAGCTGCAATTGAAGAAGGTGTAAAATCTGTTATCTGTCTTTCTACAGATAAGGCAGCTTATCCGGTGAACGCAATGGGGACAAGCAAGGCAATGATGGAAAAAGTCATTGTAGCCAAATCAAGAACTGTAGATCCGGAAAAAACAAAAATCTGCTGTACTCGTTACGGAAATGTTATGTGTTCCCGTGGATCTGTAATTCCGCTTTGGATCGAACAGATCAAAGCAGGAAATCCAATCACAATTACAGAACCTTCTATGACCAGATTTATTATGAGTTTAGAAGAAGCAGTAGATTTAGTGTTATTTGCTTTTGAAAATGGGACAAGCGGAGATATTTTAGTACAGAAAGCTCCGGCATGTACGATTGAGGTGTTAGCAAAGGCAGTAACAGAATTGTTTGCACCAGGACATGAAATTAAAGTGATCGGTATCCGTCACGGAGAAAAGATGTATGAGACACTGCTTACAAATGAAGAATGTGCAAATGCAATTGATATGGGTGAGTTCTACCGTGTGCCATGTGATAAGAGAGACTTGAATTATGATAAGTACTTCAAAGAAGGGGATGTGGAAAGAAACACATTGACAGAATTTAATTCCAGCAATACAGAATTACTGGATGTAGAGCAAGTAAAAGAAAAGTTGTTGACACTGCAGTATATCAGAGATGAATTAGCGGAGTGGGAGAATCGATAATTAGGTGATTTTTAGTTATACCGTAGGATGAAGAGGGATACTTTTGATTAACAAAAAGAATAAATCGATTATATTTGTTACAATATCTTTGCTTTGTATAATTCTTTCTATTGTTATTTACATATTGGAAAAAAGTGGTGGAAGTTTTTCTTCACTTGTTACTGTTTTTAAGAGATGGCATCTTAAGGAAACTGTCGATATAGTAGCTATTCTGTCTGGAATTTCAGGTATATTAGTAGGGATAGCCAGTATTCGGATTTCTAATCTTGGAGCAGTAAAGGAATATTTTCAGCAGGGAGATGCAAAAGAATATACAGAAGCCAGGAAAAATTTATATCGAAAATTTGATGATGGAATAAAAATAGACAAGAATGATAAAGATGCAAGTAATGTGATTTCATTTTTTCACTTTTGGGGGATGATGGTAGAGAAAAAATATTTACCAATATGGGTTTTTGAAAGTGCTTCTGGTCAGGCTGTAATACGATTGTATGAAGGATTACAAGACATGATAAAAGAACGCAGACGGGATAATCCTAATTATGGAGAATATTTTGAATGGTTATACAGGAAATGTAAATCGAAAAAAAGAAAACCATTAAAAAAAGACATTGCAACAGAGCATGTTCAAGTCAGGAATTACACCAGTTTTTTGAGCCAGAAGGAATTAGAAGAAATAGGGTTTTGCAGTTATGGTACGAACGTTAAAATCAGCAGATATGCAAGAATCTACAGTCCAGAAAAAATAAAGATAGGAGACAATGTTCGGATTGATGATTTTTGTATATTGAGTGGAAAGATTAGTATGGGGTCTTACATTCATATATCCCCGTATACATGTTTAATAGCAGGTGACTATGGAATTACATTAAAAGACTTTACTACAGTATCCTCCAGATGTGCAATATATGCGGTAAGCGATGACTATTCAGGGCACAGTTTGACAAACCCTATGATTTCTTCACCCTATCGTTATCCATATGGTGGAGAAGTGATACTGAAGAAATATTCCATTATAGGAAGTGGAAGTGTAGTTTTGCCGAATGTTACAATAGGAAAGGGAAGTGCAGTTGGTGCGATGAGCCTTGTGAAGACTTCAGTTCCAAAATGGACAATATGTGCAGGAGTACCTTGTAAAAAAGTGAAGAAAAGAAGCAAAGATTTAAAAAAATTGGAGAATAAGATGATAACAGAGCAAAAAGCGGGGGTAAATACATGAACATTCTTATAACCGGCTCCAATGGTTTTGTCGGTAAAAACCTTGCAGCCAATTTATATTGTATCAAAGATGGAAAAAACAGAACAAGAGATCTTACAATCGATGAGATTTTTGAATATGACATTGATACCGAGGAATCTTTGTTAGATACATATTGTGAGAAAGCAGACTTTGTTTTCAATCTTGCCGGGGTGAACCGGCCAAAAGAGCAGTCTGAGTTTATGGATGGAAATTTCGGATTTGCATCGAAACTGTTAGACACCTTGAAAAAGCATCACAATACCTGTCCGGTGATGCTTTCCAGTTCCATTCAGGCAACCTTGATCGGACGTTATGGACAGTCTGATTATGGAAAGAGTAAGCTGGCAGGAGAAGAGTTATTTTTCGAATATGGCAAAGAATGTGGAGCAAAAGTACTGGTGTACCGTTTCCCGAACCTTTTCGGAAAATGGTGCAGACCGAATTACAACAGTGCAGTTGCTACATTCTGCAATAACATCGCAAATAGTCTTCCGATTCAGGTGAATGACAGAGCGACAGAATTAGAACTTCTCTATATTGATGATCTGGTGGAAGAGATGCTGGATGCTTTGGAAGGAAAAGAACATCACTGTGAATATCAGGAGCTGGATCCGGTGGCAGATGAATCCGGAAAGTACTGTTATGTGCCGACAACCCACAAGGCAACACTGGGAGAAATCGTAGATTTACTGGAAATGTTCAAAAATCAGCCGAAATCTCTTCTTATGCCGGAAATTCCAAATAATTCTTTTGCAAAGAAATTATATTCGACATATTTGTCCTATCTGCCAAAAGAGGAAGTCAGTTTCCCTCTTAAGATGAACGTGGATGACAGAGGAAGTTTTACAGAGCTGTTGAAAACAGCAAATTGCGGACAGTTTTCTGTGAATATTTCGAAGCCGGGAATTACAAAAGGAGAACACTGGCACAACAGCAAATGGGAATTCTTTATTGTAGTGTCTGGACATGGATTGATCCAGGAGCGAAAGATCGGTACAGATGAAGTGATTGAATTTGAAGTGTCAGGAGAGAAGATTGAGGCGATCCACATGCTTCCGGGCTATACGCACAATATCATCAATCTGTCAGAAACAGAAAACCTTGTAACAGTGATGTGGGCAAACGAACAGTTTGATCCGAATCATCCGGATACATTTTTTGAAAGGGTGAAAAATTGATGAGATTGATTATTTTAGGAGCAGGCGGATACGGAAAGACAGTTGCGGACATTGCAAGGCAGTCCGGGAAATATGAGCAGATTTATTTTCTCGATGACGGTCAGGAAAAGTCAGATTTGGTATTAGGGACATGTGCAGAGTTTCTGAAATTTGCCGATGGGAATACAGAGATGTATCCGGCATTTGGAAATAATGAAATGCGCCTGGATTGGATGAAAAAGTTATCTGATGCGCAGATTGTGCTTCCGCGATTGATACATGCCACAGCTTACATAAGTCCAACGGCAGAAGTGGAAGCCGGAACAGTTGTGCTGCCGCTTGCGATCGTAAACACAGATTGTCATATTCGATCAGGCTGTATTATAAATTGCGGTTCGATCGTAGATCACGGGTGTGTGATTGAAGAAGGAGTACATATTTCTCCGGGGACTGTGATCAAGGCAGAAAATCGGATTCCAAGAGCAACAAAAATTGAGGCGGGAGAAGTTGTTCCATTAAGAGCATACCCGCTGTGAGGGAGAACAAAATGAAAACAGAAGTTACATTTAAGAATAATGGGAAACTGAAATTATTGATTATTGTAGGGACTCGTCCGGAGATCATTCGTCTGGCAGCAGTGATCAAAAAGTGCCGGAACTATTTTGATACCATTCTGGCGCATACCGGACAGAACTATGACTACAACTTAAACGGTGTATTTTTCCATGATCTGGAGTTGGATGATCCGGATGTGTATCTGAATGCAGTGGGTGCAGATCTCGGAGAGACCATGGGAAATATTATTTCCGAATCTTATAAATTGATGGCAGAGATAAAACCGGACGCAGTACTGGTTCTGGGTGATACGAACAGTTGTCTGAGCGTGATCGGCGCAAAGCGTCTTCATATTCCGATTTTCCATATGGAAGCAGGAAACCGTTGTAAAGATGAGTGTCTTCCGGAAGAGACAAACCGCCGTATTGTAGACATTATTTCAGATGTGAATATGGCATATTCAGAACATGCCCGCCGTTATCTTGCGGACTGCGGACTGCCGAAAGAACGTACTTATGTGACAGGCTCTCCAATGGCAGAAGTGCTGCATGATAATCTGAAAAAAATCGAAGCATCCGATGTACATGCCCGTTTGGGATTGGAAAAGGGAAAATATATCTTGCTCTCTGCACATCGTGAAGAAAATATTGATACAGAGAAGAACTTCTTATCACTCTTTGAGGCAATCAATAAGATTGCAGAGAAGTATGATATGCCAATCTTATATTCTTGCCATCCAAGAAGCAGAAAGAGATTAGAAGCATCAGGATTCCAATTGGATCAACGTGTCATTCAGCATGAGCCGCTAGGCTTCCATGATTATAACTGTCTGCAGATGAATGCATTTGCGGTAGTGTCGGACAGCGGAACATTGCCGGAGGAAAGCAGTTTCTTTACTTCTGTAGGTCATCCGTTCCCTGCGGTTTGTATCCGTACTTCTACAGAAAGACCAGAAGCTCTGGATAAAGGATGTTTTGTGCTTGCCGGAATCGACAGCAATTCCCTGGTACAGGCTGTGGAGACAGCAGTGGCAATGAATGAAAACGGAGATTACGGAATTCCGGTACCGGATTATGTAGAAGAGAATGTGTCTACAAAAGTTGTGAAGATCATTCAGAGCTATACTGGAGTTGTGAATAAGATGGTGTGGAGAAAGTTTTAGTGTTAACTTCAAGAAGTAGATACAACTATTGAAAAGGGGTAAAAGTTATGTATCTTGGTTGCCTTGTTGAAGTACCAGAAGAATCAGATAACGGAAGGCACTACAAAGTGAAGAATTATTGAAAGCGATTGAAGGAAGTAGTAGGAGTTATGAGGAAATCTTAAGTTTTATTCAAGAGAAAGAAATCCAGAATTGAGAGAAGCGCTGGAAGATTTGGATGAGTTTATAAATGGGTATTAAATCGTATTGCTTGTATATTCCATTTAAGTAGTGCACTTTTTCCGGGAATTCAGAGCACCTAAATCCGATATTTCAGAGCAGGTATTTCCGCCCTATAGTGCAATCACCTATAATGAATCCATGCACATAAAAATGTGTAAATTCATTACAGGAGGTCGATAATCAACCATAATTATCGAACCTCCTATATGAATAGTCACACGTATTGTGTGCCAACTTCATTATAGGATAAATTTATATGAATGGCTCACCTTCCGTGAGGGTGGCTCTGAATCCCCGTGCAGATGGTTCTATGTCACCGGAATATACAAAGGGTGCTCTGAATTTCTGGAAAGCATGCACTATTGCATTGGAATACTCACAAATTGACCAGAAGTCCTATAACTATATCTTGAACTTATATTTTCCTTTTCCGTAACCGGATACAGGTTCAATAATATCTGCCTGCACAAGATTGGAAAGCAATTTTGAAGCACCTGAACCTTTCAAATCAAGAAGCTCCATAACTGCACTTCTTCCAAAAACTTCATCAAAACCAAACTTCTCAAAAAGTTTATGGATATGAACATTCGTTTTTACTGAGAAATTTCTGCCTCTTTCGGAAAGTACACTTTCAATATCCACTTTTTGGACTTGAATGTCCACCTTTCCATTCTCAATATCCACTTTTGTATATTCAATGTCCACTTTTTCTTCATTTAAGCGTCCACTTATGTGAAGATTTCGATTGTGAAGCTCATTTTTCTCGTTCAAGAGTAGATTTCTGAGAAATGCTTCTAGATATTCTGTTGTTTCATGAATGTCTTTTTGTAGATTCGTATAGTTTGCACGAACAAGTGCATTTCTGAAATACCACGCATTTTCCGCAAAAATATCGTTGGTTACAGAAAACCCCAGTGTTCTTAAATATTTAATGAAGAAAACCGCCGTTGTTCTTGTATTACCTTCCCCAAAGATATGGATTTGCCATAATCTTGAAATGAATACTGCAAGATGATGAATTATCTCGTCCATTGAAAGCCCTTTATAGCTAAAAGCTCTCTCCTGCGAAAAATCATATTCAAGTGTGGTTTCCAGTTCAGACGCACTACCATACATAACGGTTGCTCCATCTAGCACCCATTCTTTCTTTGTAATATTATAATCTCTAATCTTTCCAGCATGCTTGTAAATACCTTGAAAAAGTTTGCGGTGGATAGAGATATACTCATTTGGCGAAAATGAAAACGCTGTTTCAGAAAGGATTTCCGCAATGCGGGAAGAAACCTTATCTGCTTCTTCTGTGCGCTCATCATCAGATAAATGCACGGATCTTTCCTCATAGTAGCTGTCGATAAGACTCTGTGCTTCCTTCATCGTGATTTTGCCTTCAATATTCTGAATGGCAGTATCAATCAGATATTTAGACGGTTTCAGTCCGTCCACTGCTTGAAGTCCGATTGCGGTACTCCACGCATAACCTTTATGAGCTTTATCCGGCTCAGACTCTCTCAAATATTCCTTAAATGGGTCTTTTTCCATTTCCACTACCTCGCTTCATAATCGACCATTTCCAACTGCTGATATACTTTTCCAAACATTTCTCCCTCTATATCAATTATCTGATAAAGTAGTTCTTCGTTATGCAGTTCATTTGATTTTCCAATAGAATCACTAATTCTGATTTAAATTTGGCGGAGAAATTTCTTCTTGTTCGAGACATAATAACAATCCTTCTTTCTCTAATATTTACAGTATATCAGATTCATTAAGAAATGTCTCTTGAAGTGTCTTAAATTACGATACCATTATATGGGTTACATATATTGGAAATTTAACTACCAATTTGGCTAATTATAACAGAATAATAGGAGAAAATGAAGGGTAATGTGCGATATAGATAGTTACCATACAAAAGGTTGACCTTTATCTAAGTGTTGGTTATACTATAGGTAGGTGATAATATGAATTTATTGGAAAATGCGGTTGTGCAAGAGCAGCGGCGAATTGAGTATATGATAAAGAAATATGAGACAGAACTTACTACTTTGCCGAAAGGTGCTCTGATTGCCAAAATGATTAAAGGAAATCAATATTACTATTTACAGTATCGCAGTGGGAAAAAGACAATTTCGAAGTATGTCGGGAGAGCAGGAGATAAAGTTGAAAAATTGCAGCAACAGATTGAACGGCGCAGGCATATTCAGGTCATGCTGAAAGCCTTGTCTGAAGAATATGCTATAACACAGAAAATGATGGAGGTTTGCGTATGATTGTATATCATGGAAGCAATATGGTAGTAGACCATCCAAGCTTAGTCCGTCAGAATCGGACATTAGATTTTGGATATGGTTTCTATACAACATTCAATAAAGACCAGGCAGTAAATTTTGCAGAGAAAGTAACGGCCCGGAGGGAAACAGGCATTCCTTGTGTTAGTATGTATGAAACGGCCGAGTTAGAAGAACTGAAAAACAAATATAAACTCCTGTTTTTTTCAGAACCAAATGAAGAATGGTTGGATTTCGTATTTGCAAATCGCAATGGGAGTTATGAAGGGATAAGTTATGATATTATTTTCGGGCCAGTAGCTAATGATACTATTTACCGGACGTTTATTGCTTATGAGGAAGGTATTTTAACAAAGGATGAGACGATTGCCAGACTGAAGGTTAAAAAACTGTATAATCAGATGACTTTTACGACAGCAAGTTCTTTAAAAGAGTTAAAATATATAGGGCAGTTGCCGATAGGGAGGGATTGCAATGAGTGAAAAGGGAATCAAAGGAATGTTGGAACTCATCGTACCGCGCCTGCTCCGTATGATAATGGAAAAACAGTCACTTACAGAGAAAGAAGCCTTAACACAGCTATATGCGTCTGACCTTTATCGTCAGTTAGAGCGAGAGGAAACGAAGCTCTGGCATTTAAGTATTCCTACCTTATATGAAATGTGGCTGGAGGAAAAGGAGAGCGGGCATATTACTTATCCGGAGGAGGTCTGAGTATGGATGAAAAAACGAATTTTATTGTGTATTGTATAGAAGAATATAAAAATGCAAAAGGGATGAATGGAAAAAACGTCATTGATCTGTTTAATCGGTATCGTGTGATTGATTATATTCGGGACTATTACGAAGCGCTTCATACTACTGGCAGGCAGTATATTGTTGACGATATTAATATGTATATCGAGGCAAGGCAGTCATCTATGGGGTAAGGGAACTTCAGTGAAAAGCGATGAAAGAATGTATCCAGGGGGAAGCCCCTGGATATTTCAAGTTACAAATTTTATTTTTGTAGTAAGGTGTGGGAAGTCTTAGTAAATTATTTGTGATGGTTTTGGATTAAAATAACTTTATACATAGAAATTACTTGTTAGTGATTTCATGAGCTGTCATTAAACTGCTCACATCAGTTGGTATAATGGTCTCATAAAATTAATCTGGTGATATCTTGAGAAATTTGCTATAATCATCTTATAGAATTCCTCTGCAAATGGAGGAATAAAATGGGAAGAACAAAACGATTAAAGGAACTCACGATCAAAGATAATTTTATGTTCGGCGCAGTGATGATGGACGAAGATAATTGCAAAGGTCTTTTAGAAAGAGTGTTGGAGATACCGATTGATCGAGTGGATGTCAGTAAAGAAAAAAGCATCGTGTATCATCCGGAGTATAAAGGTGTCCGCCTGGATGTGTATGCAAAAGATGAGAAGCAGACGCGTTATAACGTGGAAATGCAGGTGGAGAGAAAGCCGGCACTTGGAAAGAGAAGCCGTTATTATCAGAGTCAGATGGACATGGAGATGTTGCTGACCGGAGAAGATTATACGGAACTTCCGAATACCTATGTTATTTTTATCTGTGATTTTGATCCATTTGGAAAAGACAAGTATCGTTATACCTTTCGGACAACGTGTCAGGAATCTGAAAATGTGGATTTGGAAGATGGGCGAACCACTGTGTTTTTAAATACCCGTGGAAAGAACGAAAGTGAGGTTCCGGGAGAATTGGTCACATTTCTGCAGTACATGAAAGAGGATCTTGAGGGAAGCGAAAAGGAGTTTCACGACCCATATGTGGAGCAGTTACAGAAGTTTATCCGCAACGTTAAGGGAAGCCGGGAGATGGAGGAACGCTTTATGATTTTTGAAGAGATGCTGAAAGAAGAACGGGCTGCCGGATTTGCAAAAGGGCGTGCTGAAGGAGTTGCAGAGGGGCGAATTTCTGAGAGTAAGGATACGTTACTCTTATTTTTGCAGAATCTTGGAACGGTTCCTAAAGTACTTTCGGATCAAATTGAAGAGCAAGGTGATTTGGATGTACTGAAGGAGTGGCTCAGGATGGCATTCCAATCGAAATCTGTGGAAGAATTTGCAAAGAAGATAAAATAAGAATCTACGTCGGAGAATATCCGATCTAATATCATCAGCCGTGGCTGTTCTGGCCGGGGCTGATGATAAAAAGGAACAAGTCAATGCCGTTTCGGGCAGATATTCAAAGAAGAGCAGAGGAATTCTATATTTTGTAGGTAAGTATATATATATATATTCAGCGGCTGGAAAAGATGCAATTGTAGTAGTCATGTGATATACTGTTCTTATCTTTTTCTTATAGAATTAATTGTTGTTGACTCCATAAATTAACATAAACGGAATATTCAAGCGGATTATTACTGTAAATTTGGAGTGACAAAGAGGTTGGCCATACCTCATAACCCCGCATAAATACTGGGTATGTGGAGTTTTGCTCATGGCTAAAAGTTAAAATAATCGAGGTGATGGAAATGCCATTGACAAGGATTGAAGCAGAAAATTTTACAGTATTTGAAGATATTACGATACCATTCAGCAAGGGGTTAAATGTATTAGTTGGAGAAAATGGCATGGGAAAAACTCATATCATGAAGCTGGCTTACGCAGCATGTCAGGCATCGAGACATGATGTGTCGTTTTCTCAGAAGACAACTATGCTTTTCCGTCCAGATCAGTCTAGTATTGGGCGACTGGTAAACAGAAATAAGAATGGTAACAATACAGCAAAGATCTTAGTGGAATCCGATACAGCGAAAATAGGAATGCTGTTTTCTACTAAGACAAAAAAATGGGATGCGGAGATTAAGACAGAGGAAAAGTGGGAAAAGCAGATGTCGGATCTTTCCAGCGTATTTATTCCGGCAAAAGAAATTCTGTCTAATGCCTGGAATCTGGATGCTGCGGTCAAATTGAGAAATGTAGAATTTGATGATACTTATCTGGATATTATTGCAGCTGCAAAGATTGATATTTCCAGAGGCGTGGATTCAGCTGCAAGAAAAAAGTATCTGGATATTTTGCAGAAAATTAGTTCAGGGAAAGTAACCTTGTATGATGATAGATTCTATCTGAAACCAGGCACGCAGGCAAAACTGGAATTCAATCTGGTAGCAGAGGGGTTGAGGAAAATAGCATTACTATGGCAGTTGATTAAGAATGGAACGCTTGAAAAGGGGGCTGTGTTATTCTGGGATGAACCAGAGGCAAATATTAATCCTAAATATATTCCGGTATTGGCTGAATTATTGATTATGTTGGAAAGTGAAGGAGTACAGATTTTTGTTTCTACCCACGACTATTTCCTATCTAAATATATTGAGGTAAAGCGAAGCAAAGAAAGTGATATCCAGTACATTTCTCTATATAAAGATGAAGAAGAAAAGGTGCAGTGTGAGACAGCACCGGAATTTGAATTGTTGGATCATAATGCAATTATGGATACTTTTCGACAGCTTTACAGAGAAGAAATTGGGGTGGTACTAAAGTGAAAGTTATAACAGAGTCTGAAATGAATTTTGGAAAATTTGATGAAACAAATTTATTTCATATTGAAGATTCTAAAATTTACAAAGATCTTGGTTCGGGAATAAAAACAGTTGAGTTCATTCTGAAATATGATGAAAATAGTATTGTGTTTCTGGAAGCGAAAAAAAGCTGCCCAAACGCTGTAAATCGTTATGAATCAGAAGAAAAAGAGCAGAAATTTGAAGAATATTACTTGTCTATAACCGAGAAGTTTATTGCATCCTTGCAGATTTATCTGGCTACAATTTTGGATAAGTTTCAGAATACTGAGGAAGTGGGATCTAATCTGAAAACAGTGAATAAAATGAGAGAGATACAATTAAAATTTATCCTTGTTGTTAAAAATGCAGAAGATATTACATGGCTGGCAGGACCATTGGCAGAATTAAAAGCAAGATTGATTCAGATCCGGAAAATATGGGGTGTCGAGATTGCTGTATTAAATGAAGAACTTGCAGGAGAATATAAATTGACTTGCTCACGACCCATATGTGGAGCAGTTACAGAAGTTTATCCGCAACGTTAAGGGAAGCCGGGAGATGGAGGAACGCTTTATGATTTTTGCAGAATCTTGGAACGGTTCCTAAAGTACTTTCGGATCAAATTGAAGAGCAAGGTGATTTGGATGTACTGAAGGAGTGGCTCAGGATGGCATTCCAATCGAAATCTGTGGAAGAATTTGCAAAGAAGATAAAATAAGAATCTACGTCGGAGAATATCCGATCTAATATCATCAGCCGTGGCTGTTCTGGCCGGGGCTGATGATAAAAAGGAACAAGTCAATGCCGTTTCGGGCAGATATTCAAAGAAGAGCAGAGGAATTCTATATTTTGTAGTTTGATGATTAGCATAAATATATGGTATCTGTTATAATGAGAGTTAGACAGTGTGGAAATACTGAAAGGATGAATTTGAACGTAATATCATAAAAGAAAAGAGCGAGGAGAGGAACATATGAAAAGTTTATTGATTCTCGGAGCGGGCGGCTTCGGGCAGATGGTGAAGGAAACAGCGATCCAGCTGGGGTATGAGGAGATCGTATTTCTTGACGATGCGGCGTTTGGAAAGGACGTAGTTGGAAAGTGCTGCGATTATATGGCTAAGTATGGAGAATACAAGATGGCAGTGGCGGCATTTGGGAATAATCATACGAGACTATTCTGGACAGACAAATTGCTGGAGGCAGGATATGATGTGCCATCGATCGTGCATCCGTCTGCAATTGTGAGTCCAAGTGCGGTTTTGGGACCTGGATGTTTTATTATGCAGCGCGCGGTAGTGAATACGCACACCCATGTGGATCGGGCGGCGCTTGTCAATAGCGGAGCGGTTGTGGATCATGATTCGGTTGTATGTGCCGGCGCACATGTAGGACTTGGCAGTGTAGTAAAAGCAAACTGTACCATCGAGCAGGAGAAGAAGGTAGAGGCAGGAGAAGTGATCTTTTCTACCAGAAGAAAGATCGAAGGTGTGGACAGCAGAGCACTTGAGGACGCATTGTATGCATTTGGATTCGGTCCTCAGTGCAGCTATGTAAAGCCATTTGGAGAAGGTCATATTAATGAGACATATGCGGTGTATATGCCGATGGAAGACGGGACAGAGAAGCCACTGTATGTTTTGCAGAGGATCAATATCAATGTATTCAAAGAACCGGGACAGGTGATGGAGAATATTTTTGGAGTGACTGAGTTTTTGCGGGATGTGATTCGAAAAGAGGGCGGAGATCCGGATCGTGAGACTTTGGCATACATCAAGACAAAAAGCGGGGATACCTACTTTGAGGATGATGAAGGACAGCCATGGCGCTGTGCCATCTTTATTGCCAATTCTGTATGCTATCAGATGGTGGAGCGTCCGGAGCAGTTTTATCAGTCAGCCAGAAGTTTTGGTCACTTTTTGAAGCAGCTTGGGGAATATCCGGCAGAAAGTCTGTATGAGACCATTCCGAATTTCCATCACACGGTGAAACGATTTGAAGCATTCGCACAGTCTGTACAGAGAGACGTGAAGAACCGCGCCCGTCTGTGCCGTCCGGAGATTGAGTTTGCGCTGGCAAGGGAAAAAGACTGTGGTGTGCTGATGAGTCAGATGGAGGAGGGAATCCTCCCTCTGCGAGTGACACACAATGATACCAAGCTGAACAATATTTTATTTGACGCAGAGACCGGAAAAGGATTGTGTATCATTGATCTGGATACGATCATGCCGGGGCTGGCAGCCAATGATTTTGGAGATTCGATTCGTTTTGGAGCATCGACAGCAGAAGAAGATGAACGTGATCTGGACAAGGTCCATTTTGATATCAATCTGTATGAGCTGTATGTGAAAGGGTATCTGGAGATGGCAAGAGATGTTCTGACACCGGAGGAGCTGGAGAGTCTTCCGTGGGGTGCAAGATTGATGACATTCGAATGCGGAATCCGGTTCCTGATGGATTTTCTGCAGGGAGATACGTATTTCAAGACGGCATATCCGGAGCACAACCTGGTTCGTGCCCGTACACAGTTCAGACTGGTACAGGAGATGGAAGATCAGTTTGATGAAATGTGTCGGATTGTGAGAGAGTGTTAAAGGGAATCGTCATGATATTCTTTTTTTGAGGCGCGCACGAGTCTGCAGTATAGTATAATTTCAATTGTGATAATAAGAAGTAAGGCAATGCCGCCTATGATAAGTCGTTCCATATAAGACCTTTCTGCGTTGGGATATGGTTATAATATATTCGGAAAGTACGCTTTTATGTATGATAATGGAAAAATTTTCTGGGAATTTGTTTAATAATACGGTTTCAGAATAAAAAAATATATGTTATACTAAAGCGGATTAAAGTCAAAGTATGTGGTTATGGGAGAATAGGTAATGGAAGAACAGATGAGAAATGATGAGATGGAGATCGATCTGATAGAATTATTTCATGTATTATTGAAAAAAGCGTGGGTGATACTTCTGTGTCTGGTCATTGGTGCTGTGGCAGTCGGAGGGTATACGAAGTTGTTTGTCACACCACAGTATCAGGCGACATCTACGATTTATGTTCTTGGTAATTCGGTGAGTATGTCCGGTGTGGATCTGACACTGAGCAAGCAGCTTACTGCGGACTTTTCTGTACTGGCGAAGAGCCGTCCGGTAATGAACAAGATTGAGGAGAAGCTGAAAGCAGATTATAAGTATAAAGATCTGAATTACTCTGTGGAGCAGCTGCAGGGGATGATCACGGTAGAGAATCCGTCCGGAACAAGTTTGATGAGGATGACTGTCACGAATTCAGATGCACAGCTTGCGGCAGATATTGCAAATGCGGCGGCAGATGCTGTTGCAGAACGGATTTCAGAGGTTATGGTGATTGATAAGCCAAGCAGTGTGGAAGAGGCAGAAAAGCCAAATTATCCAGTCAGTCCGAATGTAAAGAAGAATATGATCATGGGTGGACTGATCGGAGCAGTTCTTGCAGTGGGAGTATTTACGCTATTATTCTTACTGGATGATACGATCAAGTCGGAAGAGGACGTCAGAAGATATCTGAAGCTGAATACACTGGCATCAATTCCAAAGGAAAAGAAGAGAAGACGTGCATCATCAGAGGCATAAGAGATAAAACAGGAGAGGCATTGCAGGAGGGTGTTCCGGGGAGAACATACTTGCACTGCTTCTTTTTCCATATATTAAAGAAAGGGCAAAGTCTATGAAAAAATCCAGAAAGATTCTGATTGGTATTTTAATTTGTGTGATTATTGGAAGTGTGTTTTATATCGGATACTATTATATTACGCAGAATAAAAATGAGAAGGTTTACAAGAAACTTCAGAAAGAGGTTGTGAAACAGGAGAGCAAAGAGGAGGAACCACAGACAGAGGAGTCACATGTGGAGATCCCGATTGATTTTGCACAGCTTCAGGCTCAGAATCCGGATATTTATGCATGGATCCAGATTGACGGGACGAATATTAATTATCCCGTTGCGCAGAGTGCTACGGACAATGAGTATTATCTGAATCATACGATTGAAGGCCAGGAGGGATATCCGGGGTCTATTTATACAGAGAATTGGAACACGAAGGAATTTACGGATTTTAATACCGTGATCTACGGGCATGACATGAAAGATGGAAGTATGTTTCAAAATCTGCACAACTATGCGGATGCGTCGTATATGCAGCAGCATCCGAATGTGGTGATCTATACACCGGAGAAGAAGTTGACATATCAGATTTTTGCGGCAGTTGTATATGATGACAGACACATTCTTCATAGTTTTGACTATGCGTTTGCAGATCAGAGACAGGCATTTCTGGATTCTATTTACAATTCCAGAAATCTGGGCAATGTCATCCGGGATGATGTTTCTGTGAATACAGACAGCAGGATTCTGACACTTAGTACTTGTATGACGGGACAGGATGACAAACGATTTTTAGTGGAGGCAGTGTTGATCAGTGAAGAAGACTAAAGATAAAGCGAAAATTGTGATCATCATTCTGGCAGTGATCGCTGTTATAGCGGCAGCAGGAGCGGTTTATGCCGGGATGCAGAATAAAAAGGCGGATAAGGAAAAAGAAGAGGTATCAGCAGAACCTGAAAGTACGGACGGTTCTTCTTATATCACATACAACGGGAAAAAGTATAAGTATAATTCAGATCTGCGCACCATGCTGTTTATGGGAGTGGATAAAAATGAAGTAGTGACAGTTAAGGAGAATACCGGGCGGAGTGGCCAGTCAGATTGTCTGGTCCTGTTGGTGTTAGATACAGACAAAAAGACAACTACGCTTTTGGAGATATCAAGAGATTCTATGGCGGATGTGAAGATTTACGGTATTGATGGGGACTATATGGCGACTGAGACGGCTCAGATCGCAACCCAGTATGCGTATGGGGACGGGGAAAAAAGAAGCTGTCAGCTGACCAGGGAGGCAGTATCCAATCTGCTCTATGATATTCCGATTCATGATTATCTGTCGCTGAATATGTCAGGAATTGTTCCGATCGTGGATCAGATCGGCGGAGTAACGATGACTGTTCCGGAAGATTATACAGCGATCGATCCGGCATTTGTCCAGGGAAGTACGATAACACTGAATGGGGAGCTTACAGAGAAATATATTCGAAGCCGTGATACATCTGTTCTGGGAAGTAATGAACAGCGTATGGAGCGGCAGACTCAGTTTGTACAGGCGCTTCTGGAGAAAGTGAAATCTACGGAAGATGGCGGCAACTCCATGCTGCGTCAGTTCTGGCAGGTGGGACAGCCGTATATTACGACAGATTTAAGTCTGGATATGCTGGAAAAGGTAGCGTCGTATGACATGAATCCTGAGATTTTAAAAGTTCCGGGAGAAGTGCAGGCAGGAGAAGAACACGACGAATTTCATGTGGATGATGCCAGTCTGCAGGAGATGATCGTCAATATTTTTTACAAAGAAGTAGAATCATAGGGGATATGAATGAAAGCGATTTTAGGGAGTGTAGAAAGAGATGTCGCAGATGCGTTTGCTTATATTCCTTATGGGCTGGCAGCTGCAGTAGTGTTTCTGCTTATCATGATCTTGTACAACAGAAAGAAGTATGGCAGAGTCTCTTTTATTATAAAAAGCAGTCTTCTGATCATTTATGTGGTCGTAGTCGGACATCTGACATTGTTTTCGCGGGAATCCGGAATTGTAGACCGGGTGGATCTGACTTTTTTCAGTCTTCTGGAGGAATCTTCGGATTATGCGATCCAGTTGATCGAAAATGTATTATTGTTTTTGCCGGCAGGGATTTTATGTCCCTGGATGTGGAAGCAGATGCGGAACTGGAAGCGCAGCTTCCTGCTTGGATTCGCAGGGAGTCTGCTGATCGAGACGCTGCAGATGCTGACGGGAAGAGGCCTGTTTCAGCTGGATGACCTGATTACAAATGCGGCAGGAATGATGGCGGGATATGGAATATATCAGATTGCAAAGAAATTGTGGAAAAGGGTTTACAAATCCAGATTTCAGTGATATTCTAAAAAAGTATAAAAAGATTCCACAGGACAAGGGGGAAAGCATCATGAGATTGAAAAGATTAGTGAGCGTTGCGGCAGCAGCGGTATTGGCGTTATCAGTAAGTTTGACAGCATTTGCAGCACCATCGACAAATATATCAGGAGTTGTTACAGTTGATACAAAAGATAATGGTGTGGATGGAAATGGAAATACGATTACAGCAAGCCTGGCAGAAGTTCCGGCAGAGTATCAGAGTGCAGTAGCAGATGTCAGAAAACCGGAGACACTGAAAGCACTCTTGGGAAGTGCATATACAGATACAATGTCTGTTGTAGATGTAAAAGATGTTACAGTTGCGGACGGAACAGTATTTCCGGTGACGATCAGATTTAACGTACCAGGAGTGACAACGAGTACAAAAGTTGCTGTACTTCACTATGATACAGAGAAAAAAGCATGGGAAGTTGTAGATTCCAAAGCAGGACAGGGAACTATTACAGCAACATTTAATTCTTTATCACCGGTTGCGTTTGTTGTGGATAAGAGTACATCCGCTTCTACAACATCTCCTCAGACAGGAGAACATTCTATGGTTGTATTGTTTGGAGCAGTTGCAGTAGTAGCAGCTTGTGGCGCAGTTGGATTATCCAGAAAGAAAAGAGCGTAGTCACACATAGAAGTTTAATCCTCTTCTGCATAACAGGTCAGAAGAGGATTTCTTTTTTATTATGGAAAATATTGGCATTCAAAAGAAAGGCAGTCAGCGATGCAGGGATTGATTGATATGCATTGTCATATCGTCCCGGGAGTTGATGATGGAGCCCGGGATTTGTATGATGCAGCGAAGATATTACAGTTAGAATATAGAAATCAGGTACAGGCAGTGATCGTTACACCGCATTACAGGGCAGGTATGTTTGAGACGCCGCAAAGAGAGATTGAGCGGCAGTTTCAAAGAATTGATGAGATGACCAGAAGATCACGCTCCGGGATGCGAGTATATCTGGGGTGTGAATACCATACGAATGCTCATATGGTGGAGGATCTGAAGAAGGGACTACGTCCCACAATGGCTGGAACAGAGTATGTTTTGGTGGAATTTTCCGGACGTCATAATTATCAGATTATTCGGAATCAGGTTTACGCTCTTCTTGCTGCCGGATACAGACCGATCATAGCCCATGCGGAGCGATATCCATGTCTGACAAAGACGCCGGCACTTGTGCAGGAACTAGTGCATATGGGGGCACAGATACAGCTTACGTCAGCGAATGTTTTGGGAAAAAGCGGATGGTGGCAGAAGCAATTTTGCCACAAGATGATACAAAAAAAACAAGTACATTACATTGCTTCCGATGCTCATGATCAGGTGCACCGGAAGCCGGATCTTCTCCCATGTGCAGAGTATGTGAGTAAGAAGTACGGACAGCAGATGGCAGAACAGATATTTATTAAAAACCCAGCCAAGATTATTAAAAAGAGTAAAAAAATGCAAGATAAAAGGAGAAATCAATGAAGCGAGTAACTTTAAAGAAAAGAGAAATGTCGTATGCAATGACAGAAGAATTGAATACACTTCGTACCAATATTCAATTTTCCGGGGTAGATAAAAAAGTGATAGTGATGACAAGCAGTTTCTCCGGAGAAGGAAAGTCTACGATTACTTATCAGCTGGCAAAATCTCTTGCGGAACTTGGGAAACGCGTTCTTTTAATTGATGCGGATATGAGAAAATCAGTGATGGTCAATATGTTGGAAAGCGGTTCTGTAGACAAAGGGCTGTCTCATTATCTGTCAGGACAGTGCAGTCTGTCAGAAGCAGTGTATGCGACAGAGAGTTCCAGACTTCATATTTTATTTGCAGGTCCGGTTCCGCCAAATCCGACAGAATTGTTGTCCGGAGAACTGTTTAAAGATACATTGAACTCTTTTCGTGACATTTATGATTATATTTTTATTGACTGCGCTCCCGTTGGAATGGTTATAGATGCTGCAATTGTGGCAAAATGCTCGGATGCTGCAATTATGATGATTGAATCTGGAGCGGTAAAGAGAAAGCTGGCTCTTGAGGCAAAAGAAAAGCTGGAAACAGCAGGATGCCCGATCCTGGGAGTTGTTCTGAATAAAGTGGAGCGTAAGAGCGGGGGATACTATAGAAAATACTATAAGAAGTATGAGGAAGCTGCGAAAGTAGAAGGATAGACAAAATCCGACATCTTTCGTACAATATGCCGAAGAAATTTCGTGTTAGACGAATTTCTTCGGCATTCTGTCGTTTTTCACTTTCTTTTTAAAAGTAGATAAAGTATAATGAAGCTATACGAAAAAACAGCAGCTGTGAGGTGGGATTATGGGAAGACAGAAAACCGTACAAAAGAAATTACAGCCATATGAAATCGGAGAATTAGATCAGTATCTTTTCGGACAGGGCACGCACTATGAGATCTTCCGCAAGATGGGAGCACACAAGGCTGTGCAGAAGAAGCAGGAAGGTGTCTATTTTGCAGTATGGGCGCCGCATGCAGCGAGAGTGTCCGTTGTAGGTGAATTTAACGCATGGGATTTTGGGGCGAATGAGATGCATCGTCAGGAGCCGCTTGGGATCTACACTTGTTTTGTGCCGGGAGCGCAGGAAGGGGATTTGTATAAATTCTGTATCGAGACACAGACAGGAGAACGGATTTTTAAGGCGGATCCGTTTGCAAATTATGCGGAGCGGCGTCCGGGTACGGCTTCCCGAGTGACCGATATTTCGAATTTGAAGTGGTCGGACGAGCAGTGGCTGCAGAAGCGGAAAAAGTGGGATCAAAAGGAGAATCCGCTGGCGATCTATGAGGTACATATGGGCTCCTGGATGCGTCATCCGGGCACAGAGGATGAGGGATTTTATACCTATCGTGAATTTGCTCATTCGATTACAGATTATGTGAAGAAGATGGGGTATACCCATGTGGAGCTGATGGGGATTGCGGAGCACCCGTTTGACGGATCCTGGGGGTATCAGGTGACAGGATATTATGCGCCGACTTCCCGTTACGGGACACCGCAGGATTTTGCCTATATGATCAATTATCTGCACAGGAATGGAATCGGCGTGATCCTGGACTGGGTACCGGCGCATTTTCCAAAGGATGCGCATGGGCTGGCGGACTTTGACGGAACGCCGACATTTGAATATGCAGATCCGAGAAAGGGCGAGCACCCGGACTGGGGGACGAAGATTTTCGACTACAGCAAGCCGGAGGTGCAGAATTTCCTGATCGCCAATGCATTATTCTGGATCGAGCATTATCATGTGGACGGGCTTCGTGTGGATGCGGTGGCATCAATGCTGTATCTGGACTATGGAAAGCAGGACGGGCAGTGGGTGCCGAACCAGTACGGCGGCAATCAGAATCTGGAAGCGATCGCGTTTTTCAAGCATTTGAACAGTGTGGTTCTGGGAAGAAATCAAGGTGCTATGATGATCGCAGAGGAATCTACCGCGTGGCCGAAGGTGACAGGTGCGCCGGAGGATGACGGTCTTGGATTCAGTCTGAAGTGGAACATGGGCTGGATGCATGATTTTACCGAATATATGAAATTAGATCCGCTGTTCCGGAAAGGGGCGCATTATCAGATGACCTTTTCCATGGAGTATGCGTACAGTGAGAATTATATCCTGGTGCTGTCCCACGATGAAGTGGTTCATCTGAAGTGCTCGATGCTCAATAAGATGCCGGGACTTGGCTTTGACAAGTTTGCCAATCTGAAAGCGGCGTATGCATTTATGACGGGACATCCGGGCAAAAAGCTGCTGTTTATGGGACAGGAGTTTGCGCAGCTTCGGGAGTGGAGCGAAGAGCGGGAGCTTGACTGGTATCTGCTTGCAGAGGAACCGCATCAGCAGATCCAGAACTGGTACCGTGATCTGCTTCATCTGTACAGACACAATAAGGCGCTGTATGAACTGGATACGGATCCGGCAGGGTTTGAATGGATCAATAAGGACGATACCTTCCGCAGTATTTTCAGTTTTGTGAGACACTCCAGAGATAATAAGAAGAATCTGTTGTTTGTCTGCAACTTTACGCCGATGGAACGTCCGGATTACCGGGTGGGTGTGCCGCGCAGAAAGCAGCTGAAGCTGATTTTGGACAGTGATGATCCAAAATACGGTGGAAACGGTGTGGAGCGTCCGAAGGTATATAAGCCGGTGAAGCAGGAATGCGATGGTCAGAAGTATTCGATCGCATATCCGCTGCAGCCATATGGAGTGGCAGTGTTTGAGTTTTGAAAATAGCGTTGAGCACAAAGAGATAAAATACGACAGGAGAGCGAAAAAAGAAGCTCTTCTGTCGTATTTTGTTTGAGGAAGTAAAATAAAATCTTAAAATACGAATTTTATATTAAAAATAAAAAATATTTTTTATGAAATTGAATATAAAAATTGAAACATGGAAAAAATAGTGTTATACTGGCTGTAAAAAGGAGGCGATAAAAATGCTATGTCAGTTTTCGTTTCAGAATTTTAAGTCATATAGAGATGAAACTGTTTTTGATTTGCAGGCAACTGCAATTCCGGAATTCAAAGATAATTTGATTGTGAAAGATAAGTGTAGTGATCTTTTGCCTGTGAGTGTTATTTATGGACCAAATGGCGGCGGAAAGACGAATTTGATCCGAGCGTTATCTTGTCTTATTACAACAGTGGTGAGACCGATTCATGATTTAGGAAGTACCAGAAAGCGAGTTATTATGCAGCAAAAGGTTGTCGCAGAACCTTTTTTATTTGATAGTATATCTAAAGATGAGCCTACAGAATTTGAAATTTTCTTTCGTACAGAAAAATATGAGTACCGTTACTATTTAGCTGTTTTAAAAGATGAAATATCAGCAGAAACATTGGATCGGAAAACAATAGGAGGCAAAAAGCCTGCACATATTTTTTATCGTGACGGCGAAGAGCTTACTTTAGGAACTATTTTAAGTAAAGAGAATGTAAATACCAAAGTGAATGAGAAAATGCCATTTTTATCTTTTTTGGCAATTAATTATAATATACCTGTGATAACAGAGGTTCAAGAGTGGTTTGAGTCATGTATCATTCGTAATTATGCGAACCCTGTTGCAGAATTGCAGATTATGGTATCTGATAATGAACAGACAAAGAATCAGATTATTATGTTGCTGAACGAAATGGGCATTGATGTAGAGGATTATAGATATGATGAAAAGGAAGAGCAGTTATATACTGTACGAACAATTTCGGGTAAGAAATATGAATTGCCGTTTAATCATGAATCTGATGGAACAAGAAAGTTGATTGCAGCGCTTCCGGTTATACTTGTAGCATTACAGGAAGGACGTCTGGTAATTATTGATGAGTTAGATGCAAAGCTGCATCCTAAGCTTTTGCGATACGTAATATCTATGTTTAAGAATAAAAAAATCAATAAATATGGAGCTCAGCTTTTATTTACGTCTCATGATATTGCTACAATGAAAAACACAGTATTCAGAAGAGATGAAATATGGTTTGCAGCTTTGGATGAAAACCATAGCAGCCAAGTTTATTCCTTGTATGAAATTCGACGAGAAGATAAGGAAAGAGTGAACAATACAGCTGCATATGATAAGCAGTATTTGGAAGGTAGGTATGGTGCAGATCCTTATTTGCAGAACATGTTGAGTGGGGGTGAGTGGATTTGAGCCTAAAACCTCCGAAAAAAAGTGATTTAGATAAAAAATGGATGAAAAAGAGATTGGATAGAGCTATCAAGATTCAGCCAGAGTATCACCTTATTGTAACAGAAGGAACAGATACAGAACCTGAATATTTTGGTTCAATAAAGGATGTTATAAATAAGAAATATCCAGAGAAGATAAAGTTAGATGTATATGGTGAAGGTGATAATACGATTAGTTTATTTCAGAAAGCGAAAACTCGTGCGGAAGAAAGTTCAAATGTATACAAACATGTTTGGATTGTTTATGATACGGATGATTTTCCGGCAGATCATATAGATTCTGTTTTGCAATTTTGTGATGCAGATAGTAATGATGAAACAACGTTTCATGCCGTTTGGTCTAATCAGTGTATAGAATTATGGTTTTTATTACATTTTTCATATATGCAGTCAGATATTCATCGAGAAGAATATTGGCCAAAGCTAACGGAGTGTTTAAAACAAATTGGCGCTGGTGAGTATGAGAAAAATCGTAAAGATATGTATGAAATCTTACATCCGTATATGGAATATGCAATAGGAAATGCAAAAAGATTGAATGCGTCAAATGAGGGAAAATTACCATCTAAAGCAGCACCTGGAACAAAAGTTTATGAATTGATTGAAATATTAAAACCGTATTTGGCAGAAGAGTAGTAAGGGAAAATATCCATGGGGAAATCTTAGTTTGATTTGCTCATGGATATTTTTATGTGTGTCTGGCGGTCGCAAAATTTTTATTTTACGCTGGCAAGATAAAAAGCATACTTCAATACAGAGCCACTATAGAATACCTATTTGATTTGAATTATTAAAAACACACAAAAATAAGGGCTTAAATCCATGAAAAACAACTTTAAAATTGTTGAAAAATTACAAAAAACAAGGAAATATACTAAAAAATCAATAGTTAAGAAGCTTGAAAAAGTGATAAATCTATAAAAAATAGACAAAAACAGGGCTGCAAAATACGATGAAAAACAGACCGTTCACGTAAGAAATCGTTACTGTTCGCGAAAAAATGGTATGATTCAGCCATGGAAAAGGAAAGGACGTAAGAAGAAATGAGAAAGATTGCATTTAATGACGGCTGGACATGCAGACACGCCGGAGATTCGGGAAAGGGAAAACCGGTTACGATCCCTCATGATGCAATGCTGGATGAAAAGCGGACGCAGGAGAGCCTGGGAGGCATTAACATCGGCTGGTTTGAAGGATTTGACTATGTGTATGAGAAAGAATTTTCTGTACCGCAGGAATATGAGGATTTCAGACTTGTCTTTGAATTTGAGGGAGTCTACCGCAATGCAGAAGTGTATCTCAACGGGAAAAGAGCAGGATTTCGTCCGTATGGATATACAAATTTTTACGTAGAGGCAAATGAGTTTCTTCATTTTGGAATGAAAAATCAGATACAGGTCATTGCCCGCAATGCAGATCAGCCAAACAGCAGATGGTATTCGGGAGCAGGAATATACCGGCCTGTATCGTTATATATGCTGCCAAAGAAGCATATCGGCATCAATGGGGTAAAGATTTCCACAGTCAGTATCCATCCGGCAGTGATCGATGTAAAGGTTGAGACATCTGCATCGGGAGAACTGGAACTGGAAATTTTCGAAGGGGAGTCTTTGGTATCCGGTCAGGAGCCGGTCGCAAGCGTGAAGAAGTCTGCGGATGGAAATTTTCAGATGCAGCTGGAAATTCCGGATGCGAAATTGTGGAGTACTGAGTTTCCGTTTTTATACACATGCAGGGTGCGGTTTGAAGAAGATGAAGCAGAGGAAATATTCGGAATCCGTACGATTGAGTGGAGCGCAGAGAACGGATTTTTGATGAACGGTGAACGGGTGATCCTGAGGGGTGCGTGTATCCACCATGATAATGGTGTACTTGGCGCCTGTTGTTATCCGGAGGCAGAGGAGCGAAAGATTCGGATCTTAAAGGAAAACGGGTATAATGCCATCCGCTCTGCCCACAATCCTTGTTCCAAAGCACTTCTGGATGCCTGTGACAGGCAGGGGATGCTGGTCATGGATGAATTTGTGGATGTGTGGTATATACACAAGACGGAGTATGATTATGTAAATCACTTTGCAAAATGGTGGAAGCAGGATTTAAAAGATATGGTCGAAAAGGATTACAATCATCCTTCGGTAATCTTATATTCTACAGGAAATGAGGTTTCTGAGACGGCCCAGGAGAGAGGAATCCGTCTCACGGGACAGATGACAGAATATCTGCACAGTCTGGATGCGACAAGACCGGTAACCTGCGGGATCAATATCTTTTTTAACTTCTTAAGTTCCATTGGCTTCGGCGTTTACAGTGACAAGAAGGCGAAGAAAGAAGCAAACCGATCGGGTGGGAAGAAAAAGGCAGTAGGAAGTGAATTTTTCAATAATCTGGCAGGGATTTTCGGAAGTAAGACGATGAAAATCGGGGCAACGCTTCACGGCTGTGATGTAAAAACAAGAGATGCCTTTGCCAATATGGATATTGCAGGATACAACTATGGTATCTACCGCTATGGAAAAGATCTGAAAAAATATCCAAAGCGTTTGATCCTGGGAAGCGAAACATTCTGTTCTGACGCGTATGCTTTCTGGGAGATGGCGAAAATACATCCGAGGATCATCGGAGATTTTGTGTGGGCAGGAATGGACTATATGGGAGAAGTCGGTGTCGGTGCGTGGGAATACAGTGATTATGCGCCGGATTTCTCACATGGAGCAGGATGGATCACTGCAGGAAGTGGAAGAATTGACCTGACCGGAAAACCACTGGCCGAGGCTGCCTATACGAAGACGGCATTTGAACTGATGGAAAAGCCGGTGATCGCGGTACGTCCGGTCAACCACACCGGGGAGAAGCACTCGCCATCAGCATGGAAGATGAGCAATGCCATTGAGTCCTGGTCCTGGGATGGATGTTCCGGGAAAAAGGCACAGGTGGAAGTGTATGCAAGAGCAGACAGGGTGGAGCTGTTTATCAATGGAAAGTCGGTTGGAAGTAAGAAGATGAAAAATGACTGCAGAACTTCCTTTGATGTGATCTATGAGGAAGGAATCATTGAAGCGATTTCTTATGATGCACAGAACCGGGAGATTGCGAGAAATGTGCTCTATACAGCGGGGAAGGAAACGATTTTAACCGGAATCCCGGAAGAAAAAGAGACGGAAGCCGGAAAGCTGTGTTTTGTGAGACTGCAGTATACAGATAAAACTGGGACAGTCAAACCGTTGAAGCGGGGAACATTGGAAGTAACCGTAGAAAACGGAGAACTTTTAGGTCTTGGAAACGGATGTCCGTACAATGAGCGGGGATATCGGACTGCGAAAACGGATACGTATTACGGAGAGGCGCTGGCAGTGATCCGGGCAGGAGAGTCCGGGACGGTTAATGTACAGGTATCGGACGGGAAATATGCGTGTGCGGTACAGATTCCGGTAAGAAATAAAGAAGAGGTGGAAGAATGCTGAAAATAAGCAGACTGACAGTAGAAAATATGGAAACAGGATGTGTGACCGATAATCCGCAGCCGAGAGTTTCCTATTGTCTGGAAAGTGACAGACAAAATGTAACATTGAAAAAAGCGGTGATTTCGATAGGAGACTGGAAGAAAGAAACAGACTGCCAGATTGCAGTCCCGTATGAGGGCAGCAGATTACAGCCGTTTACAAAATATACGGTGCGGGTGGAAGCAGAGGATGACGCGGGAGAGCGTGCCTGGGCCAGCACGGAATTTGAGACGGGACGTATGGATACAATCTGGTCCGGACGGTGGATCACTGACGGAGAGTATCGGTTTAAGGAGGCGAAGATTTCTCCGAAGACGATGACATTTCGAACCAGGTTTTCCTGTGAAAAAGAAATTGCCAGTGCGAGACTGTACGTAACGGCGCTGGGAATTTATGAGCTGTTGTTAAATGGAGAGAAAGTCGGACAGGATTATTTTGCACCGGGATTTACGTCCTACCGGAATCAGCTGCAGTATCAGACTTATGATGTGACAGATATGCTGAATGATCGAAACGAGCTGCTTGCTGTGGTCGGCGGTGGCTGGGCAGTTGGCTCTTTCACCTATAAAAGACGGAACAGAGTGTATGCAAAGCGACAGGCGCTGCTTGGAGAGCTGCGGATTTTGTATACCGATGGAACGGGAGAGACAATCGGGACAAATGAAGAGTGGGAAGTAACGGAAGAAGGAAATTATAAAGAGACAGAGTTTTACAACGGGGAAGTGTATGATGCCACCGTGGATCTGGAGAAAATTTCCTGGAAAAAAGCAAGCTTCGAACAGGTAAAGATTCATCCAAAGATCATGGCACAGTATGGAGCACCGGTACGTGCACACGAAGAGTTTCGTCCGGTACAGATTACAAGAGCAAAGAGCGGTATGCTGATTTATGATTTCGGACAGAATTTTGCAGGGGTGATACACGCGGCAATTCGTGGCAGACAGGGACAAAAAGTGGAGTTTCGTCACGCGGAGATTCTGATGGACGGAGAGTTGTATACAGAACCATTAAGAACTGCAAAGCAAGAAGCGGTTTATATTTGTAAAGATGGAGAGCAGACCTATTCTCCGAAAATGACATATATGGGCTTCCGCTATGTGGGTGTGCGTGGAATTGAAGAGGATCAACTGGAACTGACCGCGTTGGCACTCTATTCGGATGTGGAAGACAACGGAAACTTTTCCTGCTCCAATGAACTGATCAACCAGCTGCAGAACAGTATTCGCTGGGGAGCAAAGTCCAATTTTGTGGATATCCCGACAGACTGTCCGCAGAGAGATGAGAGAATGGGATGGACGGGAGATATTGCACTGTTTGCGCCTACGGCAGCTTACAATTTTAATATCAGCCGTTTTCTGGAGAAATGGCTGTTGGACGTGAAGGCAGAGCAGAATAAAGGCGGCGGGATTCCGGTTACGGTGCCGCTTGTCCGGGTACCGCTGCAGTGGGAGATCATGATCCCGATGGCGGTGGATCACTGGGGCGATGTCTGTATCCTGGCGCCGTGGGCGGAATATCTGGTTCGCGGAGACAGAGGGCTTTTAGAGCGGATGTATCCGGTGATGAAAAAATATCTGAAGGCATGCAAATTCTGGGCAGAGCTGTTTTCTGCGGGAAAACACCGCAGAATCTGGAAGCTTCTGCATCATTATGGAGACTGGTGTGCACCGGGTGTCGGCATGTGGGAGTGGATGGGAAGAGGAAAATGGACCGCCACCGCATGTATGGCAAATTCCAGCCGGATTCTGGCAAAGATCGCGGATATTCTGGGGCAGGAAGAGGATGCAAAGTATTACCGGAAACTCAGTCAGGAGACCGGGGAGGCATACCGGGAAATTTTGATGAAAGCAGACTGCACGGTAAAGAAAGAGTTTCAGACAGCATATGTGCTGCCTCTGTATTATCAGATGCTCTCCGGAGAGGATAAAAAGAAGACTGCGGCAAATCTGGCGCGTCTGGTGAAAAAGGACGGGTATCACATTACGACCGGATTTCCGGGAACGCCGTACGTTCTGTTTGCGCTGGCAGACAATGGGTATGAGGAAGAGGCATTTAAAATGCTCCTTACGGATACCTGTCCATCCTGGCTCTATGAGATGAAAGTCGGAGGAACGACCATCTGGGAACGATGGGATGCACTTCGGGAGGACGGCACCTGCAACACGGGAAAAGATGACGGGACCGGAGGTATGGTTTCCTTCAATCACTATGCAAGTGGTGCAGTGGGAGACTTTTTGTACCGCAGGATTGCCGGAATCGAGGCCACAGAGGGCGGATACCGCTCTTTCCGGATCCAGCCGCTGACGGGAGGAAATCTGAAATGGGCAAAGGGAAGTGTCAACACAGCCTATGGAACAGTTTCCAGTGAGTGGAAGATTGAAGATGGAATGTTTACGATCCAGGTGCAGGTTCCGGTCGGAACAACATGTACACTGGTGATGCCGGGAAATACACAGAAGGTATTGGGAAGTGGTACTTATACGTTAAAAGAAGCAATCAGGGAAAGGAATGACCGAAATGGAAAAGAATCAGTTTTTTGACAACCCGCTGATGCGGACAAAAATCACTTCGGCAAATGTAAAGCCGAAAGAAATGATACTGGGGTATTTTCTCGGTCCGTTTTGCGCATTTATTTCAAATGCAATCTTCGGGGCGTATTTAAACCGCTACTATTCGGATGTGCTTGGATGGACGGATACGGCAAAATTTGGGATTTTTTCAGCGGTTCTTCCGATGGTTTCTGTCATTTTTGTGATTCTTGGAAATCTTCTGGTAGGGCGTCTGATTGATAATACCAGAACATCTCAGGGGAAGGCGAGACCGTATATGCTGCTGTCGGCGCCCCTTGTGACAATTGCGATCGCGCTGTTGTTTTTAACACCTCAAAATGGGAGTCCATCGACTCAGATGATCTGGATCGCGCTGTCCTATAACTTTTACTATGCAGTAGCGTATCCGTTTTTCTACACAGCGCACAGCTCTATGGTGGCCCTGTCTACGAGAAACTCCGATCACCGGGGAATGTTGGCAACATTTTCCAATGCATCCGGTGTGGCTGCTGTAGGAATCGGGGCAAGTATTTTAGTGCCGATGCTGCTGCAGAGTTTTCTCTTTGTGGAAAAAGACGGCGCTATTGATACCGCACAGAGTTATCAGAACTGGCGGCTCGTGATGATCGTATTATGTGTTGTGACATTTCTGGCGATCTTGCTGGAATATTATTTCACACGGGAGCGAGTGACAGAAGAAAATATGAAGCTGGCGATCAAAGAAGAAAAGCTTCCGATGATGAAACAGCTCAAAGCCTGTGTGTCAAACGGTTACTGGTGGATCATTATCTTATATTTTCTGCTGTTCCAGTTTGGAGGTCTGGTAAAGAACGGTTCCATGAGTTATTACTCCCGCTGGATGTTTGACGGAATCACAAGTGAAGCGGCTGCGGGAACGGCAATGGGAACATTGGGGCTGATCGGAGGACTTCCGACAGCAATCGGAATGGTTCTGGCGTGGCCGATCGCAAATAAACTGGGAAAACAAAAAGCAGTGACTATTGGTCTGGCAATTTCGGTTGTGGGAGGTCTGGTCAGCTTTCTGGATATTCACAATTTTACCATTGTATGTATTGGTGTGATCTTAAAAGGAATCGGTTCGATTCCTGCAATGTATGTGACACTGGCTCTTTTGTCTGATGTACTGGACCATCTGGAGGCAAAAAATGGATTTCGAAGTGATGGATTTACGATGTCTGTGTACGGAGCGATCATGGTGGGAATGACAGGACTGGGGAATGGTCTGATTAATGCATTGCTTACAGCCACCGGATATGATGCCTCTGCGTCAGTTCAGAACGGAGGCGTGCAGTCCATGCTGGCGTTGTGTTATCTGGGGGCAGAGATCATCTGTTATGCGGTGATCGTAATCCTGATGTGTTTCTTAAAAGTAGAAAAGCATATTGAGGAAGATCAGAAGACGATTCTGCAGCATCAGAAAAAAGCGGTGTTAGAAGCCGGAGGAGTGTGGATCGAACCAGCAGAAAGACTTCGCATGGAACAGGAAGAGGCGGAGCGCATGGCAGAAGAGGCGAGAATCGAAGAACTCAAAGCATATTGTAAGAAAAAAGGCCTGGATTTTGAAATGCAGGAAGCAAGCTATCAGAAGAAACTGGCAGAGAAGAGAGCAAAAGCAGAAGCGAAGGCTCGAAAAAAACAAAAAAGCCAGTTCTCATAAAGAGTCAAAGAGGAGGAACGTTATGAGCGAGAAACGGGAAAAACAAACAAAATCAAAACGCCGCATCTGGCGCGGTGTAACTACGGCAACAGCATCTTTACTGACGCTGTCTATGTCAGCGACTCTGGTGATAGACGGGTTTCGTACGGACATTGACAAGTTTCTGGGCACTCAGAGTACAAAAATGGTGACTGAAGATGTAAGTGCAGAGGATTACACATTTCAGTCGGATTACAGCTCAACAACAGAGCTTCTGGATTCCATTGAAGATCTGGGAGAACGCATGAATGAAGAGGGCTCTGTTTTGTTGAAAAATGAGAATGCAGCGTTGCCGCTTTCCAAGGAGGAAACGCAGAAAATCTCTTTACTTGGATTCAGCAGTTATTATCCGGTACAAGGGGGCGATTTTGGAAGTACTCTCAGTGAAAATAAGGGAACGGATGCAGATACGGTAGATATGCTGGAAGCGTTTGAATCCAAGGGATTTGAGATGAATCCGACATTAAAAAAGATGTATCAGGGGTTAAAGGAAGAATTTAAATCAGAGGCAGTTCTTCCATGGGGTGTGACAACCTATTATCGTGCAACAGCACCGGCTACAACTGGAGTATTTACCAGTTTGGAACCTGAGACAGCAACGCTGGATGAGGCAGAACCAAATTGGAAAAAGAGTATGACGGATTACAATGTCATGATTGTGACACTTGCCCGTGCAGCAGGAGAAAATGCCAACTATACACCGGGAGAAGATGGGGTGAATCCAGAACAGGATCTGAATCAGGCGGATCCGCTGGGACTCTCTGACACAGAGCGTGCAATCATCGATGAAGCAGTCAATGCAAAAAAGGAAAACAATGGAAAATTGATCGTGATGCTGAATAATGCGAGTGCCATGGAAATTGAAGAGATCAAAAACAATACAGGCGTAGATGCGATTTTGGAAGTCGGACTTCCGGGAGGTTATGGCTTCTATGGTGTAGCAGATGTACTCAGTGGAGAGGTGAATCCGTCCGGACATCTTGCGGATACTTATGCAGTGGATAACTCAAGCTCTCCTGCAGCGCAGAATTATGGGAACTATGAGTGGACAAATGCGGATTCTGCATATTCCATCAATTCCGAGATTGTAGAAGCAGAAGGGATCTATACAGGATATAAATATTACGAGACAAGATATGCGGATACAGTATTGGGACAGGGAAATGCTTCTGACAAGACCGGAAGTTCCAATGGAAAAGCATGGAACTATGAAGATGAAGTTTCGTATCCATTTGGATACGGACTGTCTTATACAACATTTTCTCAGACTCTGGACAGTCTGGATGTGAATCTGGAAGATAAGACAGTGACAGCCAAAGTAACTGTAAAAAATACTGGAGATGTGGCAGGAAAAGATGTGATACAGTTGTATACGTCTCTTCCGTATACGGAATATGATAAAGAACATGCGGTAGAAAAAGCAGCGGTACAGCTTCTGGATTATGAAAAAACAGGTGTGCTGCAGCCGGGAGAATCTGTTACTGTCGAGATTACGGCAGATGCTCAGGATATGGCAAGCTGGGACAGCACATGTGACAATGCGGCGGGAACAAAAGGAAACTGGATCCTGGATGCAGGAGACTATTATTTTACAGTCGGAAATGGTTCTCATGAGGCAGTCAACAACGTGCTGGCAGCACAGGGTATGACAAAGGCAAACGGAATGACTGATACAGGAAATGCAGCGAATGTGAAGAAATGGATACTGGATACATTAGATTCTGAGACTTTTGCATATTCAAACAATGGAACAGCGGTAGAAAATCAGCTGCAGGATATGGATCTGAACTACTATATGCCAGATACAGTAACATACTTATCAAGAAGTGACTGGAAGGCAACATGGCCAAAAACATACAAGGATCTGACAGCGACAGATGAAATGATCGAAGTGATGAAAAATAATCTGGTAGAGATCAAGGAACAGGGAAATCCGGATGAAGTTACATTTGGCGAGGACAATGGGCTGACACTTGCAAGCCTGAAAGGTGAGACGGACTTGACAAATGAAAAATGGACAGATTTGATTGATCAGATCACACTGGAAGAAGCGATGATCCGTACTGGATTTGGTGGAACCAGTACAAAATCAATTGTATCGATCGTGTCTCCGGAGGCAGTACAGAATGACGGACCGAACGGATTTAATTCTTATACATTGGGACAGTACGCAAATACAGATACAGATTCCGCAGATCCGTATGTCATCGATCCGGATGACAAGAATCTGAATTACAAATTCGGAACAATGAGTAATGAAACAGTGATTGCGCAGACATTTAGTAAAGAGATGGCTGCAGAGTACGGAGCTGTGACCGGAAATTATTCCATCTGGTCAAATCTTCCAATCCTCTGGGGTGCAGGAACGAACCTTCACCGTACACCTTACAATGCAAGAAACCATGAGTATTATTCTGAAGATGCGATTTTGACAGCATATCAGGCAGCAGCTTACATTGCAGCAGGAAAAGAATACGGATGTATCATAGCGCCGAAACATTTTGCATTCAATGATACAGAGATCAACCGTTCCGGTATTGCAACATTTATGACAGAGCAGAAAGCACGTGAGAATGAACTGCGTGGAACACAGGCAAGTGTGGAAGATGCACAGACACTTGGTATGATGACAACATTTAACAGAATCGGATGTACTGCAGGGAATGCACATTATGGTCTGCTGATGAATATTCTCCGCAAAGAATGGGGATTCCAGGGGCTGATGTCAGAAGACTTTATCCAGGATGCAAACTACAGTGTGTTAAAAGAAGCGGTACACTGTGGTGTAACGATGACTTGCAATACTGGTGACAGTAATATGGAAGCTGTAACAGCAAAATGGAATTACTGGACCACAGAGGCGGTCAGCAAAGATGCGTCTATGATGCAGGATCTGAAAAATGTTATGATGTGGCAGAATTATGCGCTTGCAAATTCCAACGCAATGGATGGATTGAATGAGACTTCACAGATTAAGGATGTGCGTACATGGTATGATAATGCATTGACAGCAACATCGGCAGTGTTGGCTCTGCTTACACTGGCAGCAGCTGCGATGTATATAAGAGATGCCAAGAGACGTAAAAACAGTTAGGGGAGGGTATGTTATGAATTTTATCAAAAAACAGGCTGCAGGCTTTTATCTGATGCTGCTTGCACTAATTCTCGGAACAGCAGGAATCGTATTTTATGTGATCAACTGCAACACGGCATATTTTTCCAATCTTGGAATCAGCTGGGGAGTTGTAGGATGTCTTGTGGCAGGAGTGGTTCTGGAAATTCTTTTTGTGGCCGGACAGGAAAAGTCGCCGGAAATGCCGGTACTGGATATTCTTCCGATTCTGGCGGGAGTGCTTTTGATGGCAGGATTTGTATTTTTTGTCCGCCTGAGAGTGAACAGCATTGCGACTATTTTATCATTTGAAAGAAATGCGCAGACTATGGCGGATTTGTCCAGTGCGATCATCGGAATGGGATGTACTCTGGCAGCAGTTATCATGACGATTATCTCTTCATTTTTCAGAACAGTAAGAGAGGAAAAATAGAGAAGAGTGAAGGGTGTCTTATTACAGGCACCCTTATTTTGACGTTTGAAAACAGGCTTGGTATACTAAGAAAAAACAACCGATAAAAACAGTTGAGAGGAGACGAAACAATGATTCGAATTGCACTGGTAGAAGATGATCCGGCGTATGCAGAGCAGCTGCTTTCTTACTTGAAAGAATACGAGAAGGAGAGTAAAGAGAGGATCAGCGTACAGACATTTTCGGATGGGGAAGATATTGTAACAGAGTATCGGGCAGACTACGATATTATCCTTATGGATGTGGAAATGAAATTTATGGACGGCATGTCGGCTGCAGAAAAAATCCGGAAGATGGATACCGAAGTTGTGATTATTTTTATTACAAATATGCCGCAGTATGCGATACAGGGATACCGGGTGGATGCCCTGGACTATGTATTAAAACCAGTTTCTTATTTTGCGTTTACGCAGCGGATCGACCGTGCACTGACGAGACTGAAAAAGCGGGAGAAGAAATATCTGACGATTGCAGTGAAGGGCGGTATGATGAAGTTGGATCTTTCGGAGATTTGCTATGTGGAAGTGCAGGATCATGATCTGATCTATCACACAGTCGGGCAGGATTACAGAACAAAAGGCACGATGCGGGATGCAGAGGAAAGTCTGGCGGATGGTATGAAAGAGGAGCGGTTTTTCCGGTGTAACCGGTGTTATCTGGTGAATCTGGATTTTGTGGAAAATTTTCAGGGGAGTGACATCACCGTGAATGGAGACTGTATTCAGGTAAGCCGCGCAAGAAAGAAGGCATTTTTAAATGCGCTCAATGATTTTATGAATGGGGTGGGAAAATAGATGAGTGTGCAGGAAATGATCAATACTCCGGGATATTATTATTCGCTGGCATACTGGCTGGCAGCGTTCATTGTGACCTGCACGAATGAGAAGAGAATCCAGGGTATAAAACGATATGTGACACATTTGATATTTCTGGCAGCAATCGTGGGGTTTATGGAGATTACAGATGGTGTGAGGACCAGTTTGTTCCTTCCGTGTATGTTGGTGTCGGTTTCTCTGTTTTTGATCTATATTTACCGATGCTGTCAGTTTTCACTTGCCGAGGCTGGCTATTATTGCGCGCGAGCGTTTATCAGTGGAGAATTTGCCGCATCTTTCGGCTGGCAGATTTATTATTATGCAGTGAAGACATTTCAGATCAATCATGCAAAAAGTGTCCAGTGGGTGCTCCTTGTGATCGTGTATGCGGTCATATTTGGAATTTTATATCTGCTGGAAAAGTATTTGCAAAAAGGCGGCAAAGAAATGCATATCAATCGTCGGGAGCTGTTTACGGTTCTGATTATTACAGCTGCGGTGTTTGCAGTCAGTAACCTTAGTTATATTGATAAGGACAGTCCGTTCAGCAGTCAGTTTGCAGCGGAAATGTTTATTATCCGGACCCTGGTAGATATGAGTGGAATGGCGGTTCTCTATGCGTACCACATTCAGGTGCGGGAGCTGCAGATGAAATTTGAGGTGGACACGCTGCAGAATATTTTACAGATGCAGTACAAAAATTATCAGCTTTCTCAGGAGAGCATCGAGGTTGTCAATCAGAAGTATCATGATTTGAAGCATCAGATCGCACTTTTGAAATCGGAAGCGGGCAGCCGAAAATCGGTAGAGTATCTGGAGAAGATGGAAAAAGAAATCAAGATTTATGAAGCCCAGAATAAGACGGGGAACAAAGTGTTGGATGCTGTTCTGACAAGTAAAAGTCTGTATTGTCAGAATAATGGGATCGGACTGACGTGTGTGGCGGATGGAAGTGTATTAAATTTTATGGAAGATATGGACATCAGTGCGTTATTTGGCAATATTTTGGATAATGCGATCGAAAGTGTGGAAAAGTTGAGGGAACAGGAAAAAAGACTGATCCATCTGTCGGTTGCAAAGCAGAAAAATTTTCTCAGGATCCGGTGTGAAAATTATTGTGAGGAGTCGTTACAGTTTGAAAATGGAATTCCGGTCACTACAAAGAAAGACCGGCGCTTTCATGGGTTTGGCATGAAGAGTATCAAAAGCACTGCGGCAAAATACGGAGGTTCTGTGACAACGGATTTGAAAAAGAACTGGTTTGAACTGCGGATCCTGATTCCACTTTCCTGAAAAAGTGTTTGCGGAGCAGGCAAAACAGAGCTACAATATGAAGTAAACAGGACAGGCATTGGGGAAGAGAAAAGATGCCGGACAGGAGAGCTTATGAGTATCGAAAAAACAATATTTGGAACCACAAAAGATGGAAGAGAAGTAACTGCCTATACGCTGCGCAACATTCGGGGAATGCGTGTGAAGATCAGCAGTCTCGGAGCGGCAATCGTATCCGTGGAGATGAAAGATTTTGCGGGAGAGCGCAAGGATATTGTGCTTGGATATGACAAAGTATCGGATTATGAAGAGAACGGAACTTTCTTCGGGGCAGCAGTCGGACGGGGGGCAAACCGGACAGAAGGCGCCGGATTTGTGCTGGATGGGACAGAGTATCACCTTCCGAAAAATGAGGGAGAGAATAACCTGCACAGTGGACCGGACAGTTATGCGTTCCGCCTCTGGGATTGTGTGAAAGAGGAGGAAGACAGTGTTTCTTTTCATCTGGACAGCCCGGATGGAGACCAGGGATATCCGGGGAACTTCTCGATTACCGTGACCTATACCCTGACAGATCAAAATGAGTTGAAGATCCACTATGAAGGAGAATCTGATCAGACAACGATCGTGAATATGACGAACCACACTTACTTTAACCTGAATGGACATAACTGCGGCAGCGTAAGACGTCACTGGATAAGACTGCAGGCATCTTCGTTTACACCGGTAAAAGAGACCGGTTCGATTCCGACAGGAGAGATTTGGCCGGTGGAAGGTACACCGATGGATTTCACAAAAGGAAAAGTGATCGGAGAAGAGCTGGCATCCGACTATCATCAGATGCGTCTGGTCAAGGGATATGATCACAACTTTGTCATCGATGGATGGGATCAGACACTGCGCAAGATTGCAGAGGTGGAAGGAGAGCAGTCCGGAATTACCATGAAAGTATATACGGATCTTCCGGGTGTGCAGTTCTATACCGGAAACTTCCTGGAGGGAGTCAGAGGAAAACGCAACATGATCTACCACGATAACTCCGGCTTCTGTCTGGAGACACAGTATTATCCGAATGCGGCGAATGAGGAAAGCTTCCCGTCACCGGTACTGAAAAAAGGAGAAAAATACGACACCACGACAATATATCAGTTTGGAGTGAGATAATCACATAAAAGTTCCCGGCAGAAATTTTCTGCATATTTCTCTGGACAGCGAAAAACTTGCAGATTTAATTTTACAACCGAATGGAATTCAGATTATTTTTTGATAAAAGAAAAAATAAGGCAGGATGACAAGGAATAAATCCTTAAGCATCCTGCTTTACTTTATACGGTATCATTCCTCTTGATATATCCCGGATTGTCTACATTTGCAATAATTTCTTTGGCGTGTAAGAGCTTTGCACGCTTGTCTACCACCTGATTTTCCACATGAACGTCTTCTCCTACATAAGCGCCCGGAAGGAGAACGGTATTCCTTACAACAGCACCTTTTTTAATCATGCATCCACGTCCGATCACAGAGTTTTCCACAGTGCCTTCGATCAGGCATCCGTTGGATACGAAAGAGGTTTTTACATTTGCAGTCTCAAAATATTGAGTCGGACAGGAATCTGTCGTTTTTGTATAGATCGGCCAGTTATCATCAAACAGACTGAAGGCGGATTTAAAATCGAGCAGGGAAAGATTCGCTTCGTAATAGCTTTTCAAATCTGTAATGGCGGCAAAGAAGCCACGGTGGGAAACTCCGCGGATATCCAGTTCGCTGCATTCTATATTGATGACTTGGGGCAGTGTGTACATAGAGGACATATCATGCCCTTTTTTGATCAGGTCGATAAACAGTTCTTTTTTCATTACATAAGTATCCATGAAGATATTTCTGTTTTTTGCATTTCCTCTGTTTTTTTCAATCGAGAGAACACCTTTCTGGCGGTTCAGATTCAGAAGATCACAGTTTAAGAAGTGATCCTTTGCATTGTCAACAGAATGATACAGCAGCGTAATATCCGCTTCGGAGTCGATATGGCTCTGTAACAGTGAATCAAAGTTCATGGAGTATACCATGTAACTCGGGGCAATGATCACGTACGGGCAAGGTGTATTTTCAATACACTCTATGTTTTCTATGTAAGCTGCAATTTCGTTGTCATAAATGCTGTTTTCAATTCCGTTTTCAGAAAAGAGGATTCGGACTTTTCCACGTTTGGAGTTGATATTGTAATGTCTTCCGGTTCCGATATGTTCGGTAAGAGAACGGGGCTTTTGATTAATATACACCTGAATCTGGTCAATGCCGCTGTTGCTCATATTGGAAAGCGGAAAATCGATGACACGGTATCTTCCGAGGAAGGACATGGCACCGATCGGACGGTAAGACTGCAGTCCTTTTACCCAGATGTGGTTTCCGGAAAAGTTGATGATTCCTAATGCCTTGCTCATATTATTCTGCTCCTTTCACACGTTTTGCAACAAGTTCGATATGTTCGCTGTCCGGACTGCCTACTACGGCATTTTTCCCGATCCGCACTCCGTCAGCGACCAGGGCGCGCTGTACGACAGCTCCTGCTTCGACAATCACTCCCGGCATGAGTACACTGTCAATGACTCTGGCGCCGGTATCGATCTTGGCACTGGTAAATAACACGGAGTTTTTGACTTCACCGTCGATCATGCAGCCCTGGGTAATGAAAGAGCGTTTAATATCGGCGTTTGGTCCGATATAATGAGGAGGTGTTGTCGGATCTTCCGTATAGATCTTCCATGCGGGATCGTTGAGATCCAAAGCATTATTTTTGTCCAGAAGATCCATATTTGCTTCCCAGAGAGAGTCGATTGTTCCAACATCTTTCCAGTAGCCCTCAAATTTATAGGCATAAAGATCTTTCCCATCATTTAACAGCGTAGGAATGATATCTTTTCCGAAATCGTGGTTGGAATCCGGATTTTTCATATCTGTCAGCAGCATTTTGCGAAGCAGCTTCCAGTTAAAAATGTAAATCCCCATGGATGCCAGATTACTTTTTGGGTGTTCCGGTTTTTCTTCGAACTCTACGATACGTCCTGTAGAATCGGTATTCATAATCCCGAACCGGCTTGCTTCTTTGATCGGTACTTCGATCACAGCAATCGTGGCATCTGCACCGCAGGTTTTGTGATAATTTAGCATGGCATCATAATTCATCTTATAAATATGATCACCGGACAGGATCAGAATATATTCCGGAGCGTAGGTGTCAATAAAATCGATGTTCTGGGAAATCGCATCTGCAGTCCCCCGATATACATCCAGATTGGAATCTGCTTTCTCACGTGGAGGCAGTACATAGACTCCACTGTCTTTGGCATCCAGTCCCCAGCGTCTGCCTGCCGCAACGTAGCTGTTCAGCAAGATCGATTCATACTGCGTGAGCACACCGACAATATCAATTCCACTGTTGGCGCAGTTGGAGAGTGGAAAATCGATGATACGGTATTTTCCGCCGTATGAAACCGCGGGTTTTGCCACTTTATTTGTCAGGTCATGCAGGCGGGTGCCTCGTCCGCCCGCCAGGATCATTGCTAACATATTATTTTGCTTCATAGTGAATCCTCTCTTTCATAAACTTTTATATATTATACAATTTTTTAGTAGATTTTTCTATGATTATGTGCAAAATGTTGTATATATATCTGATTGAGAAAGGGAAGACGTAAAACGAATTGCAAATACCACAAGAATGAAGTATGCTGACAGATAGAATCAACAGAGGAAAACAAAAAACGGAGGTGCACAATGAAATTATTGGAATTTTGGGAGGAAATATCCCTGATGCCGGACGCTGTGCGGCAGCTTGAAAAGCTGGAGATCACAGAAGGGGAATATGAGAAGCTGCGGGAGTTATTTCTTAGAGATGTGAATTTGTTTTATGAAGCAGTGAAAAAAAGAGAAGATTTCCGGCTGGTATTTTTATATTGTTTTTCAAAAATGGCCTGTGAGGTTTATGATCGGTATTGTGAACAGGGGATTTCCAGACGGGTTTACCGGGATACGTTTTATGATCTGACATTGTGGTGTGAAAATTGTTATAAAGCGTATGGAGAATATGGGATTGCGCAGTACGACTGGTTTTGCAGACATCTGGATATGAGTCTGTTTCGGCTTGGGCGTCTGGAATTTGAGAGGATCCCGTCTTTATGGGAGATACAGACAGACGGGATATCGGTTCACAAAGGAGATCCCGTGATCAGCGTGCATATCCCGCAGGGAGAGAAGCTGGAGCTTGATGCCTGTCTGGATTCATTTCGTCAGGCAGAACAATTCTGGAAGGAGAAGCAGGTATATCTTTGTCATTCCTGGCTTTTATATCCGGGGCTCAAAGAAATTATGAAGCCGGAATCTAATATTTTGCAGCTCCAGACATTGTTTCATATTGTTGCGGTTGATTTTGAGGGGAGAGAGGCAGAAGAGAGGATTTTCGGAGAATTGGAGACGGATCCCCGAAACTATGCAGAGGACACCAGCCTGCAGAGAGCAGCCAGAAAATATCTGCTATCCGGGGAGAAGCTTGGGAGCGGACTTGGGGTATGGACAGGCGAGGAAAAAGACGCAAATACAGCAGATCATATTCACACATGGATACAGGAACACACAGAAGAACTGGTTAACACAGCAGATTACATTTTTCGGCATCCAGAACTTTCCAAAGAAGAAGTCGTATCTTCAGCCTGTCTTTCTGACTATCTGGAAGAAAAAGGATTTCGTATCACAAAAGGAATCGCAGGGCTTCAGACCGCATTTGTTGCAGAGTGGGGAACAGGAAAACCGATACTTGGATTTCTGGCAGAGTATGACGCTCTTCCGGGTCTTGGCCAGGAGCCGGTCTGCACGTATCAGCCGCTGAAAACGCCGGGGCACGGATGCGGACACAATCTGCTTGGCACAGCCTGCGCAGGGGCAGCCTGTGCCTTGAAAGAGCGGATGGAAAAAGCGCAGCTTTCCGGAACAATCCGGGTATATGGCTGTCCGGCAGAAGAAATCATCATCGGAAAGATCCAGATGAATGAAGCGGGGGTGTTTGATGATCTGGATGCGGCGATCACCTGGCATCCTTTTGACCGGAATCGGGTGAGTTATGATATCTGGCAGGCGCAGGACATGAAGAATTACAAATTTTACGGAGTCAAAGCACATGCGTCCAAACATCCGGAGCTTGGCAGAAGTGCACTGGATGCGGCAGAACTGATGAATGTGGGAGTGAATTATTTACGGGAACATGTGGCGGATGATGTTCGGATTCATTATACATATACGAACACAGACGGACCGGCGAATATCGTGCCGGATTTTGCTTCTACGAATTACTTTATCCGTTCATCCAAACGTTCCAGGACAGAGGATGCATCGAACAGAGTGGATGACTGTGCGAAGGGTGCGGCTTTGATGACCGGAACGAGAGTGGAGATCGAGCTTGTGACGAGCAATCAGGAAATGAAAGTGAACCGTCCGCTGGCAGAAGCCTTTTATCAGGCGATGACAGAAACTTCACTCCCGGAATATACAAAAGAAGAACTGCAGTTTGCAGAAACCATCACAAAAGAAGCGGGATTGATCAATGACGGAAATTATTTTGGAGGTCTGGAACCGTTGGAAGATCAACCTGTTTTGCTGGCGATCGGAACGGATGTGTCGGAAGTCAGTCATACCGTGCCGACTGTGATGCTCAGTGCTGCTACGATGTGTAAGGGTACACCGCTGCATCACTGGAGTGCAGCCGCACAGTCCGGAATGAGCATCGGGCAGAAGGGAATGCTGTATGTGGCAGAATGTATGGCGAAAGGGGCGCTTGGTCTTCTTGAAGATCCAAAGATTCTGAAAGAAGCATGGAGAGCGCATCAGGAATAACAATTTTTCAAAAACTGCATATGGTAATCCGGGAGGTGGTAAGATGTTTTCAGAGATACAGACCATTCCGGATGCCGCTGCAGAGATCAAAGGAAGCCCGGAATTTCCAAAAATCCGGGGAATGGTATATTTTTTCGGAGTTCACAATGGAACGATCGTGGCAGCCGATATCCGCAATCTGCCTGACGGAAATGCGTTTCACGGATTTCATATTCATGAGGGAACCTGTCAGGGAACAAAAGCGGAATCCTTTGCACAGGCGGACGGACACTACAATCCGACAAATGCCATGCACCCGCAGCATGCAGGAGATATGCCTTCACTTCTGGCAAATGACGGAAATGCATTTTTGATCTTTTACACAGACCGGTTTCATCCCGAGGATGTGATCGGAAGAGCGGTTATCATACACGCACATCCGGATGATATGACAACCCAGCCTTCCGGAAACTCCGGCGCTATGATCGCGTGCGGAGAGATCCGGGAAATGAAGGCAGAATAAGAAAAGCCTAATCTTCCGGGCAGATATCCTTTTTTAGGAACACATATTCTGTCCCGGAAGATAGAGACTCTTCGAAAGCAAATCCAAGTCCGGTGAACTGTTTCAGATCTTCTGCAGTCTGAATCTGGTGTTCTGCCATCCAGCGGACCATTTCTCCCCGCGCCATTTTCGCGAGCGTGGCTTTCACCTTTACTTTTCCCTGAACGAACTCGCCGAAAACGCAGGTGACGCAGTGTACGTCTTCTGTCAGATAAGGAAGTACTGCTTTGCTGTATTCTGCGGAAGCGAGATTGATGAGCTCTTTCGGAGAGTCTTTCTCAAATTTACAGTACAATGCCTGATATAGCTGATTGTTCCAGAAATGATACAAATCAGTGGCATTCTCAGTTTCCAGTTTGGTCTGCATCTCCAGACGATAGGGAATGACAGCATCTGAAGGGCACAGGACACCATAAAATCCGGAAAGAATGTTCAGATGCCGGTTTACGTAGTCCCACTGTGTATCAGAAAAGATGCCCGGTGCGAGGTATTGGTATTGGATCCCTTCATAGGCGAGAACAGCGGGAGTGACAGCGTCAGCCGGTGTAAATTCGCACAGTCTTTTTGTATTTTGAAGTGCCAGTTTTTCACTGCATTTCCAAAGTTTCTGCAATTCTTCAAATGACACCTGCTTTAGCGTCTGATATAAAAGGTCTGTCTGTTCTGCAAAAACAGGTGTGGTGGCAGTGCCGGGAAATTCTTCGCATATATTCATTTTTTTCGCAGGTGAAATGATGATTTGAATCATAAATGGTGGTTCCCCTTTTCTTGTGTATGCTCTATGACAACGTTTGTTTCTGCATCCAGTATGCTTCTTAATTCCTCCAGCCGCGGATCGCCTTTGAAGTAGGAGGCTCCGTAAGTGAGATTGAATGCATAATCAAAATCCGGTGGATTTTTTCCCTGATTGTGTTGCAGGATCGTTTCTGCTTTATCCAGTGCCTTTACCAGATTTGCTTCCGGGATGGAGCAGTTGTTGTATTCGTTCCACAGGGAAAGAAATTCTGACCGTTTTGGCTCGGGGAGAAGCTGGAAGATCCGACAAATATCAAGGTATTCCTGTTTGGATTTTGCAAGGGGATCCGTATTGGAAATTGCAGGAATATCTCCGGCATAGAGTTCTCCGAGATCGTGGATCAGACACATGGAAAGCACTTTTTTAGCGTCCAGCTCCGGAAATTCATCGATCAGAGTCAAAGCAAGCAGCGCAAGACGAAAAGAATGTTCTGCCGTACTTTCCTGTCGTCCTGTTTTGGTCCAGGCAGTGCGGGTGACAGATTTGATCCCCTCTACGGTGCGGATAAAATCCAGGTATTCGTTGAGATGTTCCATAGAATCTCCTCCTTGTGAAAAGTTCAAAATAAAAGGTTATAATTGATGTAAACAATAATTATCATACGATATTTTTGGATGGAAAGTCTACCATAACAGGCAGAAAAGTGTTATTATCAACAACAAAGTACAACAAGGAGTTTTTAGTATGAAGAAAATAATTTTAGGGTCAGCTTCACCGAGGCGAAAAGAGCTTTTATCACAGATCGGGGTTCCGTTTGAAGTGCGTGTCAGCAATAAGGAAGAAGTGTATACAAATACGGTTCCAAAGGAGATTGTAAAAGAGCTGGCGCTGATGAAAGCGGAAAATGTGGCATCCGAGATCCAGGCAAGGAATGTGATCGTGATCGGTGCGGATACGATCGTTGTGCATGAAGAACAAATTCTGGGAAAACCAAAGGATGAACAGGAGGCTTTTGAGATGATCCGGTCACTGCAGGGAGATACACATCAGGTATATACGGGTGTTGCGGTTCTGGATTTTGATGAAAACGGAGAAAAAACGGTGATCAGCCACGCAGTGGAAACAAAAGTTTCTGTCAATCCGATGAGCACAGAAGAAATCCAGAAATATATAGAGAGCAAAGAACCTATGGATAAGGCCGGGGCTTACGGAATTCAGGGGAGATTTTCCGCATTCATTGAGAAGATCGAAGGGGACTATTTCAATGTCGTAGGACTTCCTGTTTCTTACGTATATCAGGTGTTAAAAGAACTGGGGGAGGTATAAGATGCGAGGCAGAAAAACAGCGGCAAACTGCGAAAGCTGCATGAATTATGAATATGATGACGATTATGAGTGCTATGTCTGTACGCAGGATCTGGATGAAGATGAGATGGTGAGATTTGTGCAGGGAGATTTCAGAGAGTGCCCGTATTATCAGGTGGGGGATGAATACCGGGTGGTGAGGAAGCAAATGTGAGAGAGCTTATGCGAAAAGTCCGCAAAAGATATGTAGCTTTCAACACAAATCAGGCTCCGCCGAAGAAATCCCTTGAAGTGGCTGTAACGCCTGTTGGATATGTTCGCCAATTGGCTCACATATAACAGCCTAACAGCCAAAATCAAGTGTATTTCCTCGCTGCGCTACAATGATTTGTTTATGAAAGCTACATATATTCACAAACTTCCGCCATTTTCCCGCAGCCATTTCTGTGCTTTTCGGTAATCGGGCAGTACGGATTCTACAATATTATAAAAGGCTTTTGAGTGATTCATTTCCAGACGGTGGGCGAGTTCATGTACAACGATGTAGTCCACGATTTCTTCCGGAGCGAAGATCAGACGCCAGTTATAGTTTAAATTTCCGGCGCTGGAGCAGCTTCCCCAGCGGGTTTTCTGTTCCCGGATGGAGATACGGCCGTAGGTGACGCCCATGATACGGGCATAATATTCTGTCTTGCGTGTAAAAATATCCCGTGCAAGCTGGATGTATCGTTTCCGGTCATTTTCAGAAATCTGAGGTTTTTCAGAAGATTGCTCAAGACGCTGAGATGCCGAGTCCAGATGCTTTAGGATCCAGGCTTGCTTTTCGTAAAGAAATGTATCAATGGTCGGGGCAGGACAGTTTTTGGGTACCCGGACACGGACCGTCGCCTGTGCAGTAATCTGAATTGCGAGGGATTTTCTGTCACTGTATATGACTTCATAAGGAAAGGGATGCTGCATGAAATTCTCCTTTGTAACAATTATTTTAGTTTCAGTTTAGAGAAAACAAAAAGAAAGTGCAAGATATAATTTATAAAAAGGTTTTGTTGTTTTTGTAGAAAATATGAATTGCTTTATTCTGGGAAAAGAGTGTATAATAAATTTATTCGTAAGCTGTATTCTTGCAGCACTTTTGAGTTTTAAAAGTTCAGAAGAATCTAAGGTTCAATATTCAGGCCAATCAGCCGGTATTTATCCAATGTTTTGAAATAAGATCTTTGCTGATGGAAATAATACAGAAAATGACTGTTGAAAGGGTTAAATTTATCATAGTAGAAAGCAGGTGAGAACATGATTGATAAGAACTATTTTGGCGAAGGAAAGAATATTGAATTTAAAAGAGAAATTCCAGGTAATCATGAGAAATTTTTAAAAGATATTATTGCATTTTCTAACAGCACAGGTGGGAAAGTGATAGTAGGAATTGAGGATGAAACAGGGACTGTTTATGGAATTGGCGAACAAAGCCCATTTAAATTGTCGGATTCCATTTCTAATATGGTTTCAGATGCGTGTACACCACAGATTGAACCGGATATTTCAATCCAGACAATAGAAGAAAAAACGGTACTTGTCATAGATATTGTTCCTGGAAAGTTCAGACCTTATTATATTGCGAAAAAAGGAAAAGAGACTACAGCTTTTATTCGAATTAATGGAACAAGCAGACCTGCTGACGCAAGAAAATTAAAAGAGTTAGAGTTGGAAGGCCAGAATATTTCCTATGATTCACTACAGGAAATAGGAAGAGAATTTGACAAAGAAAAGGCATTGAAACTTTGCGAAACAATGAAAAAGATAGCAGTTATATCCTGTAAAACAGACGAAAAAAATGCAGCAAAGGACATGACTATAGAGAAGCTTGAAGATTTTGGAATTCTTTGTAGGGTAGGGAGAACGCTCTATCCGACACATGCATTTGATCTGATGACAGATAACAAAAGTAAAGCATCAAAAATTCAATGTGCATTATTTAAGGGAACAATCAGAGATGTTTTTATTGATCAAAAAGAATTTGATGGGCCAATTTACGAACAGGTGGAAAAAGCATATCAATTTGTTTTAAGGCATATTAATATGGGGGCAGAAATCGAAGGGATATATAGAAATGATTCTTATGAACTTCCAGTATCTGCTATTAGAGAAATGATTGCCAATGCTGTTGTACACAGGAGTTATGTAGATAAGTCTTGTATTCAGGTGAGCATTTTTGATGACAGAGTTGAGGTGTTATCACCTGGGATGCTTTATGGTGGATTGGATATTGAAACTGCAAAGTTAGGAAAATCTACTTGCAGAAATGAAGCGATTGCAGAAGCGTTTCATTATATGCATATAGTAGAGGCATGGGGAACAGGGATACCGAGAATTATAAACAGATGTAGAGAGTATGATTTACCTGAACCGACATTTGAAGAGTTTGGAAATGGATTTAAGGTTACAATGTTTAGGAAAGTAAGCAACGCCAATGAAAAAGTAAGCAACGCCAATGAAAAAGTAAGCAACGCTAATGAAAAAGTAAGCAATGACAATGAAAAAGTAAGCAACACTTTTGAAAAGTATTTGCCATTATTCAAGGAAGCAGAGATTACGGAGAAATTTATTGAGAATAGTGGCAGAGTATTTCTGGAAAGTGGAGTAGACAAACCATTTGGACAGGCAAATATTATGGAATGGTTAGGATGTTCAAAATCCAAAGCAACAAATGTTATGAATGCAATGAAGGCAGCGAAAGTCATAAAAAAAGTCACAGGACTGGGTGCAGGGAAGTATAAGTTTATAGAACTATAGAAAAAAGAGAAGGTCTCTCAAGGAAGGCACCCCAACAGAACAATCTTGCAATCCCGATGTTATCTTTCTATAATATTCTTAAGTGTAAAGGAAATGGAAGTATCGTTTGAAATGATACAGAAGAGCAGAAAGGGAGCGGGGAATGAAAGAAAAGAAAGAGAAAAAACAAAACGGCTATTTCCGCCATATGGCGGAAGCGATAAAAATGGAACTCAGGGAACATAAAAGCTCATTTATGGTGTATCTTATTTTGCGGATTCTTGTGATCGTGATGCTGGTGCTCCAGGTTTTAAATCAGAATTATGAAAACGTATTTTTATGCATTCTGACACTTTTGCTTCTGATTGTTCCAAGTTTTGTGCAGGTAACGTTTAAAATAGAGCTGCCTACAACGCTGGAGATCATCGTATTGTTTTTTATATTTGCAGCGGAGATATTAGGTGAGATCAATGAATTTTATCTGCTGTTTCCGTTCTGGGATACGGTGCTGCATACGCTGAATGGATTTCTGGCAGCGGCAATCGGATTTTCTCTGGTGGATCTGCTGAACCGGAGTGAGCGTACCGTCTTTAATCTGTCACCGGTGTTTACAGCGATCGTGGCATTTTGTTTTTCTATGACGATTGGAGTTGTATGGGAGTTTTTTGAGTTTGGGATGGATCAGTTTCTCGGATATGACATGCAGAAGGATACGGTTCTTTCTGCAATCACATCGGTCATGCTGAATCCGGACGGAAGAAATATTCCGGTGACGATCGATCAGATCAGGGAAGTGATGATCAATGGACAGCCATTGGGGGTGGGCGGATATCTGGACATCGGACTGATCGACACAATGGAAGACTTGTTTGTGAATTTTATCGGTGCAGCAGTTTTTTCAGTGATTGGATTTTTCTATGTGAGAAGCCGTGGAAAGGGCGTTGCAGGCAGATTTATTCCGAGAAGAAAAAGAGCGGAGAGAGATTTCCTTAAAATTGCAAGGGAACAATCTCTGGAAGAGTCTGAAAATAAGGAGAAAATACAGTCTCAAAAGAGAGAATAAGGTGGAAATGGGACTTTTTGTACACAGAATTGTGCTTCTATGTGCAGAAAGTCCTCTTTTTTTATGGTTTCAGAGAGTATTTCCACAAACAGAACGACAGGTATTTCACAATATTATGGAAGTTTGATGAAAAAAGTGCAAATGAATTACTGTATATTAGTGAAAAAGGAATAGTATAAAATAAAAATGACGAAAAGTCAGTAAAATAAGGTTGAAATATTCCTAAAAAAAGAAAAAAACGTATTTTAAAACACTGGGAATTTCGACAAAAAAAGAGTGCGATCGGAAAAAGAAAACCCTAAATTTTTTTTGTTGACAAACTCACTTGCTGGGAGTAGGATTTAGATAACTTTTTAGGCACGCTGTCTGAAAAGGGATTATAGTACGGAGATTTCAAAGCATGAAATTTCCTTTTTTATGCTCGTAAGAGGCCTCCACCTGGAAGAGAAAAGGGAAGACCCCCAAAGGGCAGTAATTAAAAAAAGAGACAGGAAAGGGAGGGAGCGATACGGAAAATTTAGCAACAGAATTGATGGAAGAGCTGAACTGTAAAACAGTATTTGAACTTCCGGTTCTCGGCGGAATTTCGGAGTCCGTGGTTGTTACATGGATCATTATGGCGGTTCTGGTTGGATTATCATTGATTCTGGTGAGAAATCTGAAGGTAGAAAACCCGGGAAAAGTTCAGTTGGCATTGGAAGCTGCAATTGACTGGGCAACGGATTTCTTTGAAGGGATCCTCGGTAAAGGGAACAAAAGATATATACCGTATCTGATCACAGTTCTTCTTTATCTGGCGTGCGCCAACATGATTGGTCTGCTTGGCTTTAAGCCGCCGACAAAAGATCTGAATGTAACAGCAGCACTTGCCGTGATGAGTATGTGCCTGATCGAATATTCAGGAATACATAAAAACGGTATGAAACATTGGGTCAAGCATTTTGCCAAACCGGTGCCGGTGGTTGCACCGATTATGATTCTGGAAATTTTTATCCGCCCATTGTCGCTCTGTATGCGACTGTTTGGTAACATGCTGGCAGGATTTGTGGTAATGGAACTTTTAAAAGCATTTGTTCCGCTGATTATACCACTTCCGATGAATTTCTATTTCGATATTTTTGATGGTCTGATTCAGGCATATGTATTTGTATTTCTGACCGCACTGTTTATGACAGAAGAACAGGAATAGAAACGGAATTTTTGAACAAATAAAAGAATAAAAAGGAGATTAGAATTATGGGAGCACTTATTGCAATTGGAGCAGGAATCGCAGTATTAACAGGTATTGGAGCAGGAGTGGGAATTGGTATCGCAACAGGAAAAGCAGTGGATGCAATCGCAAGACAGCCAGAGGCTGAAAGCAAGATCAGCAAGAACCTGATCCTTGGTTGTGCACTTGCAGAGGCAACTGCAATTTATGGATTTATCATTGGTATTCTGATCGTATTCTTCTTAAAATAAGCAAATAGAATTAACAGGAAAGGCGGGTGTGGGAAGTGCTGAGATTTGATATGAACTTTCTATATACCATGATTAACCTGATCGTCCTGGCTTTCTTATTAAAGAAGTTTTTGATCAAGCCTGTGACCGACATTATGGAAAAGCGCCGTCAGCTGATCGAAGACGGATTGAAAAATGCCCAGAATGCACAGGAAGATGCGATGAAGATGAAGGAAGAATATGCGCAGGCACTTGGCGGGGCAAAAGAAGAATCTGTGCGGATCGTAGAGAAAGCACGTAAGGACGCCAAATCAGAGTATGAACGTATTGTAGAGGAGGCGGATGCCAGGGCAGGCAGTATCATCGAGTCTGCCAAGGCGGATATCCGTGTAGAACGAGAGCAGACAATGAGTGCACTCCAGTCTGAAATCGCAGGACTTGCAATGACAGCTGCAGCGAAGATCGTGGCAGAACAGACAGGCAATAATCAGGAAATATATGATAAGTTTCTGGAAGAAGTAGGTGAAGCTCATGAAGACACAGACAACAACTAGTCAGATGTACTGTTCATCTGCAGCAATGCGGTATGCACAGGTGTTGTATGAGCTGAATGTTCCGAAGGAAGCCATACAGAAAGCAAGAGAGATATTTGAGGAGGTACCGCAGCTTCATGATGTGTTTGTGAATCCGACAATTCCGGCACAGAAGAAAGAACGTGTGATCGACAAGGTATTTCCGCAGGAAATGAGAAATTTCCTGAAAGTGGCATGTAAATATGAGAGAATGGATCTGATTCCGGAGATATTTGCTGCATATGACAGATATTGTGACGAGCAGGATCGGATCTTAAGTGCCGTATTGACATGTGTAGAGCTGCCCAGTGACGAGCAGCTCAAAAATATGGAAGCGTTCCTTTGTAAAAAATATGAAGCGAGCAAGGCCAGGATTGAGATTCAGACAGACAGTACGCTGCTTGGCGGATTTGTTCTGCGCACAGGAAGCGATGAATATGACTGGAGTCTGAAAGGACGTCTGGACAGACTAGGACAAAAATTAACCTGGAGGTGAACAAGGTGAGTTCAATCAATTCAGATGAAATTATTTCTATTTTAAAAGAAGAGATAGAAAATTTTGACAGTGTGAGCAAAGACAGCGAAGTGGGAACAGTCGTTGCTGTAGGTGACGGAATTGCGACTATTTATGGGATTGATCACGCAATGTATGGAGAGATTGTTACCTTCGATACGGGTTTGAAAGGAATGGTACAGGATATTCAGAAAAATGAAATCGGAGTCATTCTTTTTGGACGGGACACAGATATCAAAGAAGGGACAAAAGTAACTCGTACAGGAAAAAAGGCCGGTGTACCGGTTGGAAATAAATATGTAGGAAGAGTTGTCAATGCACTGGGAGCTCCGATTGATGGAAAAGGCGAGATCGAAGCAGATGATTACCGTCCGATCGAGCAGGAGGCGCCGGGAATTATTGACAGAAAATCAGTTAGCGTACCGATGGAAACAGGAATCCTTTCCATCGATGCCATGTTCCCGATCGGACGTGGGCAAAGAGAGCTGATCATCGGAGACCGTCAGACAGGAAAAACATCCATTGCGATGGATACAATCCTGAATCAGAAGGGAAAAGATGTAATCTGTATTTATGTGGCGATCGGACAGAAGGCTTCTACTGTTGCAAAAGTTGTAAATACATTGAAGAATAATGATGCACTGGATTATACGATTGTGGTATCTTCTACAGCAAGTGACTGTGCGCCGCTTCAGTATATCGCACCATATGCCGGAACAGCAATGGCAGAGCATTTTATGTATCAGGGAAAAGATGTCCTGATCGTCTATGATGATCTGTCAAAACATGCGGTTGCCTATCGTGCATTGTCTCTGCTGCTCGGTCGTTCACCGGGACGTGAGGCATATCCGGGAGATGTATTCTATCTGCATTCCAGACTGTTGGAGCGTTCCAGCCGTCTGAGTGATGAATTGGGAGGCGGTTCTATTACAGCACTGCCAATCATTGAGACGCAGGCAGGAGATGTATCCGCATATATTCCGACTAATGTAATTTCCATTACAGACGGACAGATCTTCCTGGAGAGCGATCTGTTTGCAGCAGGTATGAGACCGGCCGTAAACGTAGGTCTTTCCGTATCTCGTGTTGGTGGTGCCGCACAGACAAAAGCGATGAAAAAAGCATCCGGAAGTATTCGTATTGATCTGGCACAGTACCGCGAGATGGAAGTGTTCACGCAGTTTAGTTCCGATCTGGATGCTGCGACAAAAGAACAGCTGGAGTATGGAAGTGGTTTGATGGAATTGTTGAAGCAGCCGCTTTATCATCCGCTCAGTCTGCATGAAAAGGTCATCACACTGTGTGCGGCGACACATAAAGTGATGCTTGGAATAGAAAAAGCAAAAATCAAACAGTTCCAGGCAGACCTGCTTCGTCATTTCGATTCAGATTATCCGGAAATCGGACAGGAAATCGAAGAGAAAAAGGTACTGACAGAAGAACTGATCGAAAAGATCGTGGAGACCGCAAAGGAATTCAAGAAGAGCAGGTGTTAATATGGCAAATATCAGAGAAATACAGAGCCGCATCAACAGCGTAAAAGATACGATGAAGATCACAAATGCGATGTATATGATTTCCTCTTCAAAAATGACGCAGGCCAGAAAAAAACTGGCGGATACAGAGCCGTATTTTTATGGACTTCAGGGTGAGATTTCCCGTATCCTGCGCCATGTGCCAGAGATCCGGCATTCTTATTTTGATGCCCGCCAGGATATCCCGGCAGAGCAGAAAAGGATCGGTTCGATCGTAATTACGGCAGACAAGGGACTTGCCGGAGCTTATAATCATAATATTATCAAGCTGGAAGAAGAGATCCTTGCACAGCCGGGGATTCACAAGCTCTTTGTTGTAGGTGAGCTGGGACGGCATTATTTTGCAAAACATAATGTAGAGATTGACACAAATTTCCAGTATACCGTTCAGAAACCGACGATGCACCGTGCCAGAGATATTGGCTGGTCGGTGATCGATCAGTTTCTGGCAGGGGAGCTGGATGAAGTGTATGTTGTATACACCCGCATGGAGAATTCGGTACAGACAGATGCGGAAAAATTGAAACTGCTTCCGTTGGAGGCCAAAGACTTCGGAAGTATGAAAATGCCTCTGAATATGTATCGGGAAGCAATTGAACTGTATCCTTCCGCAGACAGTGTGATGGACAGTATTGTTCCGAACTATGTCATTGGTATGGTCTACGGATGTCTGGTAGAGGCATATGCCAGTGAACACAATGCCCGTATGATGGCGATGAAGGCTGCTACAGACAGCGCTGAAAGCCTGATCCGGGAGTTGTCAATCGTATATAACAGAGCCAGACAGGCTGCAATTACCCAGGAAATTACGGAAGTTTGCAGCGGTGCGAAGGCGCAGAAGCAGAAAAGGAAGTGAGAATAGCATATGAATAAAGGACGAATTGTACAGGTTATGGGACCTGTCGTTGACGTAGTATTTGAAGACGGCAATCTTCCTTATATCAAGGATGCTCTGGAAGTTGAAAATAACGGAAAGAAATGCATCATGGAGGTTGCACAGCACCTTGGAAACAATGAGGTGCGCTGCCTGATGCTTGCTGCCAGTGAAGGACTGCATAAAGATATGGAAGTAACAGCCACCGGAGCAGGAATCAAAGTTCCTGTCGGTGAGAAGACACTGGGCAGACTGTTTAATGTATTAGGTGAAACAATTGATAATGGAGAACAGATCCAGGATGCAGAAAAATGGGTAATCCACAGAGAACCGCCTACATTTGAAGATCAGAGTCCTGTAGTAGAGATCCTGGAGACGGGAATCAAGGTCATCGACCTTCTTGCACCATATGCAAAGGGCGGTAAGATCGGATTGTTCGGTGGTGCAGGAGTCGGTAAGACGGTGCTGATCCAGGAATTGATCCGAAACATTGCGACAGAGCACGGTGGATACTCTATTTTTACCGGAGTCGGAGAGCGTTCCCGTGAGGGAAATGACCTCTGGTCTGAAATGAAAGAGTCCGGTGTTCTGGAGAAGACTGCTTTGGTATTCGGTCAGATGAATGAGCCGCCTGGAGCGCGTATGCGTGTGGCTGAGACTGGTTTGACAATGGCAGAATATTTCCGTGATGAACAGCATCAGAACGTACTTCTTTTCATCGATAATATTTTCCGTTTTACACAGGCCGGATCTGAGGTTTCCGCACTGCTTGGGCGTATGCCGTCTGCAGTAGGATATCAGCCGACACTGGCAACGGAAATGGGTGAATTACAGGAACGTATCGCTTCTACAAAGAACGGATCTGTCACTTCCGTACAGGCAGTTTATGTGCCGGCGGACGATTTGACTGACCCGGCTCCGGCGACAACATTTGCGCATCTGGATGCAACGACCGTGCTTTCCAGAAAGATTGTAGAGCAGGGTATCTATCCGGCGGTAGATCCACTGGAATCCAGCTCCCGTATCCTGGAAGCAGATGTAGTCGGAGAAGAGCATTACGAAGTGGCAAATAAAGTCATCGCAATTCTTCAGAAATACAAAGAACTGCAGGATATTATTGCAATTCTTGGTATGGAAGAGTTGTCAGATGAAGATAAGGCAACTGTTATGCGTGCGAGAAAAATCCAGAGATTTTTGTCTCAGCCATTCTTTGTAGCAGAGACATTTACAGGAATCCCTGGAAAATATGTTCCGTTAAAAGAGACAATCCGTGGATTTAAAATGATCATTGATGGGGAGATGGATGCATATCCGGAATCTGCATTTTTCAATGTAGGAACTATTGACGATGTCATTGCAAAGGCAAATGCTGAGGCGGCAGAATAGGAGCGTGGCATATGGATACATTTGGTTTGAAAATCATCGCAAGTGACAGGGTTTTTTACGAAGGACGCTGCAGAAAGCTTGTAATTCCGGCGCCGGATGGTGAAAAGGGAATCTTGCCGAACCATGAAAATATGGTGATTGCAGTGAAGATCGGAATGGCCCGTATGGAGATCGAAGAAGGAAACTGGGTAGAAGTTGCACTTGGAAGAGGATTTGCAGAGGTAGTCAACAACCGTGTGACACTGCTGGTAGATACAGCAGAAAAGCCGGAGGAGATTGATATCCGTCATGCACAGGAGCAGAAAGAGCGTGCAGAGGAGCGAATCCGCCAGAAACAGAGCATCCAGGAATATTATCATTCTCAGGCATCTCTGGCGAGAGCTATGAACCGATTGCGAGTATCTCAGGGAAAACGCTGGAATTTATAGAGAAAAGAAACAAGGAAGTTTGCGCAAAAGGTGCAGCTTCCTTGTTTCTTTTCACATATAGTAACTTTTACGGAGTTACCGTTCCCACCAATCTCCACCTATCCATGCGCAATCGTCGTGCTTGCGCACTCCAGTACCGCACTTCGTGCTAGATTGCTTATGTATGGGCGGTGACTGGTTCCACCAGATGTTAAATATAGATTCTTTGCCTTACATGCAAGCATGACGGTTCAGAACCTATATTTAACATCCGGTGTGAACAGTAACTTTTACGGAAAAATTTATAACATATTCATGGAAATTTAATTGTGTCCCAACAAAATTTCAAGTATAATAAAACCAATCTTGAAAGGAATCCCTTTCAGTTTTCAAATATGGCATAAGAGGCCATTCAAAAATAATTTCCAAATAAACGCACAGAAAAGATGGATAAGACGTTACCGTGCATAGTAACAAGAGAATAGATGGAGTTTGTCTGTATTTGCGATTGTGAAACATCGTGTCAAAAGATATAATAAAATTAAGAATACAGTTACATGCTCATCGAAATCTTCTGAATTCCATCAGAAACCAAGGAGGAGCATGTATGAAGAAGGAAAAAACAACACAATTTTTAATGAAGCCAAAAGTAGATTTCTGTTTTAAAGAGCTGATGGAAGATGAAGAGGTGCGCAACGCATTTCTGGCGGCGGTACTTGGAATTGATCTGGGAGAAATCGTTGAGAGCAGGATTTTGCCGTCCCATTTGAGCCAGAAGGATAAAGATGATAAGTTGGGAATTTTGGATGTACGGGTTTTGTTAAATAACAAGGAGCAGATTGACATTGAAATTCAGGTGACAGCTAGTGAATACTGGGCAGAACGCACGTTGTTCTATCTGGGGAAGATGTTTACCGATCAATTAAAACCAGGAGAAGACTATCAGAAATTAGAAAAATGTATTCATATCGGGATTTTGAATTTTACCATGTTTGAAGATGAAGAATATTACTCCTGTTTTCACTTCTGGTCAGATCAGGGGAGAAAGATGTACAGTGATAAAGTTGAGATCCACACATTGGAACTCCCGAAACTGGCAAAATATGAGTATCCGGAGACAGAGCTGCTGAAATGGCTTCAGTTTATCAATGCAGAAACCAAGGAGGAATTTGAAATGGCAGCGGAAAAAAGCGAATATATTAAGAAGGCGTATGAGGATTTGAACCGGATCAGTGCGGATGAGGAGAAGCGTCTGGAATATGAGGCAAGAGAGCGTGCGATTCGAGATCACCAGTACTTTTCTACGGTTTATAAAAACACTGGATTGAAAGAAGGCAGAAGGGAAGGCAGAAGACAGGCAACTGTAGAATTATTACAGGAAATGGGAATGGAAAAAGAATGCGTGTGTGCAAAGGTACAGGAAAAGTTCCAGCTTTCTTTCCAAGAGGCTGAGCAGGAAGTAGAAAAATATTGGAAATAATAGCGGTAGCTTTTTTGTTTTTAAAACTGGCATGGTTAAAAACGTTAAAACTGGATGTTTAAGAAAAGCCAATCTTAATGTAGTATTCATATAAAAATGATAGCAATTAAGAGGAGGTACAGCAAATGAGTGCAGAAAGATATGAGCTCAACAAGCAGTTAGCACAGATGTTAAAAGGCGGAGTGATCATGGATGTGACAACACCGGAACAGGCAAGGATTGCAGAGGAGGCGGGAGCATGTGCAGTGATGGCGCTGGAAAGGATTCCGGCTGATATCCGTGCAGCGGGCGGAGTATCCAGAATGAGTGATCCGAAGATGATCAAGGAAATTCAGGAAGCAGTATCCATTCCAGTTATGGCAAAATGCAGGATCGGACATTTTGTTGAAGCACAGATATTAGAGGCAATCGAAATTGATTATATCGATGAGAGTGAAGTACTTTCTCCGGCAGATGATGTTTATCATATTAATAAACGCAAATTCCAGGTACCATTTGTATGTGGTGCAAGAGATTTGGGAGAAGCGCTTAGAAGGATCAATGAAGGAGCTTCTATGATCCGTACAAAGGGAGAGCCGGGAACAGGAGATGTGATACAGGCAGTCAGACATATGAGAATGATGAAGCGGGAAATTGCAAAACTGGTCTCCATGAGGGAGGATGAGCTGTTTGAGGAAGCAAAGGCCCTAAATGTGCCGTATGAATTGGTTGAATATGTACATCATAACGGACGTATTCCTGTTGTAAACTTCGCGGCGGGAGGCATCGCAACTCCGGCGGATGCGGCGCTGATGATGCAGCTTGGTGCAGAAGGCGTATTTGTGGGATCTGGTATTTTTAAGTCAGGAGATCCGAGAAAGCGGGCAGAAGCAATTGTAAAAGCGGTAACAAACTTTGAAGACTACAGGATGCTGGCAGAGCTTTCTGAGGATCTGGGAGAGGCAATGGTAGGAATTAATGAACAGGAGATAGAACTTTTGATGGCGGAAAGGGGCAGATAGAATGAAGATCGCAGTACTTGCAGTACAGGGAGCATTTGCGGAACATCGGAAGAAAATAGAAGACCTGGGAATAGAATGTATGGAACTCCGCAAAAAAGAGGACCTGATGAAACCGTTTGATGGATTGATCCTTCCCGGAGGTGAGAGTACTGTGCAGGGAAAACTTCTGAAAGAGCTGGACATATATCAGATATTGAAGCAGAAAATCGAAGAAGGACTGCCGGTGCTGGCAACTTGTGCCGGCCTGATCCTTCTGGCGGAAAATTTGACAAATGACCGGAATATTTATTTTGCAACATTGCCGGCAGCGGTGAAAAGAAACGGTTATGGCAGACAGCTTGGAAGTTTCCGTACAGTACAGGAAATGAAGGGAATCGGGAAAATACCGATGACATTTATAAGAGCTCCATATATTGAAAAAGTTGGAAAAGGAGTAGAAGTTCTTGCGGCAGTAGATGATCGGATCGTGGCAGTAAAATACGGGACACAGTTTGGGCTGGCATTTCATCCGGAATTAGATCAGGACAACAGAATACATGAAATGTTTCTGGATACGGTTAAAGCAGCCATACAAAACAATGAGTCTGCTATAAAATAAATCTATAACAGGATATTCTCAATCTATATTGGACAAATAAATCCTACTATGTTAATATGATTACAAGGAATTAAGAAAGAAACAGATTCCAAAGAAGGAGGAAATAGAAATGGCAGATATCAGAGATTCTAAAAACTGGGGATTTGAGACAAAACAATTACACATTGGACAGGAACAGGCAGATCCGGTTACAGATGCAAGAGCAGTCCCGATCTATGCAACAACCTCTTATGTATTTCACGACTCACAGCATGCGGCAGACCGCTTCGGACTCCGTGATGCAGGAAATATATATGGAAGACTGACAAATCCGACACAGGATATTTTCGAACAGCGTATTGCAGCATTAGAAGGCGGTGTGGCAGCGCTGGCTGTAGCATCCGGTGCGGCAGCAATTGCCTATGCATTTCAGGCACTTGCAAAGGCGGGAGAGCATATTGTGGCATCCAAGACCATCTACGGCGGCACATACAATCTTCTGGCGCATACTCTTCCGCTCACAAACGATGTGACAACAACGTTTGTGGACCCTGAGAAAGAAGGATCTTTTGAGGCAGCCATTCAGGAAAATACAAAAGCGATATTTGTAGAGACACTTGGAAATCCGAATTCAAATCTGATCGATCTGGAGAAGGTGGCAGAGATCGCGCACAGACACAATATTCCGTTGGTAGTAGATTCTACATTTGCAACACCGTATCTGATCCGGCCGATCGAACATGGTGCAGATTTGGTGATTCACTCCGCAACGAAATTTATCGGCGGTCATGGAACAGCGATTGGAGGCGTGATCGTTGACAGTGGAAAGTTTGACTGGAAGGCATCCGGCAAATATCCGTGGATTTCAGAAGCCAACCCGAGTTATCATGGTGTATCGTTCTCAGATGCAGCAGGCAGTGCGGCATTTGTAACCTATATCCGTGCAGTGATCCTGCGTGATACGGGTGCAACACTTTCTCCGTTCCATTCCTTTATCTTCCTGCAGGGGCTGGAGACATTATCTCTGCGTGTTGAGCGGCATGTGAGCAATGCGCTGAAGATCGTGGAGTATCTTGCGAATCATCCGCAGGTAGAGGCTGTACACCATCCGTCACTGGAAACGGAGTCAACCCATGAATTATATAAGAGATATCTCCCGAACGGAGGCGGCTCTATCTTTACTTTTGAGATTAAGGGAGATGCGCAGACGGCCCAGGCATTTATCGATCAGCTGTCTATCTTTTCCCTGCTGGCAAATGTAGCAGACGTGAAATCTCTGGTGATTCATCCGGCAACCACCACTCACAGCCAGTGTACGGAGGAAGAATTGTTAGATCAGGGAATCAAACCAAACACGATCCGGCTTTCAATCGGAATTGAAAAAGTAGAAGATCTGATCGCAGATCTTGATGCGGCATTTAAAGGAGTAAAATAATGGATATTGATGTTTTAGCGATAGCGGCAGTGGCGATTACAGTAGTTCTGTTTGTACTGCTGTCCTATCTGGGAAGAAAAAAGCATTTACGTCCCAGTCCAGTATGTATTTCTGATCGTATTGACACTGATCGTTTCCATCGGAACAGTAGGAGTTCCGGGAACCTCCACAGTAACAACCACAGCACTGTTTACTGCAGCAGGACTTCCGGTAGAGATTATTGTACTTCTGGTTCCGATCTCAAGCGTTGTCGATATGATGCGTACAGCAACAAATGTGACAGGTGCGGCAACAGCAGCAGTTCTTGTGGCAAAATCCGAGCAGCTTTTAGACAGAGAGGTTTATGACCAGAAAAAGAGTGAAGACGGATTGAGCGGAGCAGCTGCAGTTGGTGAATCTGCGAGATAATAAAATAAAAAGCATTCCTGCCGGAAATCATATGCCAAGAAGCAATGATCCATGCAGGAATGCTTTTACTTTATGCCTGATCCTGATAACAATATCCGCCGTTTTCTTTCACTCCGTAAAAATCAGCGAAAGACAGATGAAAAACATCTTTTTCCATACCGGAAAGGTCGATCTTATGTTTGATCAGATATTGATAAATTCCGGAATAATCAATACTTCCCTGTAATAAAATACTGTCTAATTTTCCATCTCGTAAAATTGCACGTTTATAATTGTGGGAATCTTCCTGTTCCAGGACTACATCTCCCTCTTCTTCGATACCGCGTCCGAGAGAAAGTGTGACCAGACCATAGAAATTCATCGTATTTTTCATAGCATAACGATCATCGTAGACAGTTTCGATTCCGCACATATTGAGAGCAGCGACCTGTCCCTGTTTCATGGCATTTGGCCAGATTCCAGATAATCCGGTTACATCTCCGGCAGCGTAAATATCTTTAAAGCTGGTTTCCATGGTGTCAGACACTTTAATAAAACGATCTACTTCGATCGGAGTATCCAGTACGCATTCAACTGCGGGACGAACACCGGCAGCAACAATGACCAGATCACAGTCTACCCGGGTGCCATCATCCAGAAGGACATAGTCGATTGAACCATTGCTGTTCATATGCGTTTCAGAAGCCTTTTTTCCAAGAAGAAAACGGCATCCGTGTTCTTCAAATAATTTCCGATAGGCAGTTCCGGCAGTTTCATTTAACTGGATCGGAAGAATACGATCTGCCATTTCCACAACAGTAACCTCTTTACCCTGCTCGAGAAATGCATAGGCAGCGTCCATTCCAACCAGACCGGAACCAACGATCAGAATCTGTTCTGCCTGATCGGCCAGCGGGCGGATCGCCTGAGCATCCGAAAGATGCCGCAGTCCGAATACATTGTTTGCCTCACGGAACTGTCCAACAGGCGGGATGAAGCTGTTTGCACCGGTTGTGATCAGGAGTTTGTCATAGTGGCAGGATGTGTCATTATCAAGCAGAACCTGCTGGTTTTTTACATCCACTGTTTTTACAGAAACACCCTTGATCCATTCGATTTTATTGGTTTCAAAAAAGTCAGGTTCTACAAAGGACAAGGTATCTTCCTGACGTTCATGGCTCAAATAACGGTGAAGCATGCAGCGGGAGTGTACATGCTCATCTGTGGAAATCATGGTAATAGAGGCATCCGGCTGCTGGCTGCGAATGGTTTTTGCTGCGGTGATCCCGGCAGCCCCCACTCCGATAATAACATGCATCATAATGACACCTCCTCAACATAGATTGCCTGTTTTGGACAGGCTTTTACGCAGTTGGGTTCTGCACCGTCCTGCAGGCAGAAGTCGCACTTTACGACTTTGGTACGGGTGGCAGTATCTGCTTTGAGGACGCCGAACGGGCAGTTCATAACGCACATAAAACAGGAGCCACATTTCGTTTCATCATAAGATACGATTCCCGTTTTCGGATCCTTTGTCAGAGCACCGCTCATACAGGACATCACGCATTCCGGCTGATCGCAGTGTCTGCAAAAAATAGGGCGATAGGTTCCGTCCGGCAGCTTTTCGATGTGGTTTCTGGATTCATTGCGGATGTCCGTCAGATCCAGATCATAAACAGTTCCCGGTGTTTCCCGGTGCGCCTGCATACAGGCGATGGTGCAGTTTTTGCATCCATCGCACTTTGAGGCATCGATCATAATTCGTCTCATAGCGGCACCTCCTATATATGTAAGCCCTGGCGTTTTTCCAGAATAATCTGCTCCAGGATATCAGCAGATTCTTTCGCATCTCCGTTGATGATGACCTGTCCTCCGGTCAGTTCTTTCATATCTTCTGTGAGTACTTTGACTGCAGTTTTGCTTCCCGTTACGAACGGAGGAAGTCCAAGGTGCAGCGGAAGTCCCAGTGCAAGTCCGAAGCATCCGTCAGCCAGTGCCTGCTCTTCCAGCCACTGTGCGGCAGAAAGTACCAGTGGAAGCTGTGGAAGATCTACGCCAAGCTCTGCGGCGATTTCTGTTGCAACGATTTCCAGACGGCCGATCGCAAGACAAGGACCAAAATTCAAAACCGGCGGAATGTTCAGTTTTTCACAGACAGCGCGCAGCTTTGGACCGGCATATTTGGCAGCTTCCGGAGTCATGAGTCCGCAGTTTTCGATTCCGCCTGAAGAACATCCGGCAGTAAGGACGAGGATGTCGCGAGAGATCAGTTCTTTTGTCAGTTCCACGCTCAAGACATCATGTCCGCCTGCAGTCAGGTTGGAGCATCCCACCACACCGGCAAGACCTTTGATCTCTCCGGATGCCAGCAGTTCGATTAGCGGCGTCCACTTTCCGCCCAGGAAGGATTTTAAAGAACCTTCACTGACACCCGTTAATGTATGGTCATTTCCATGTTCTTCCATGAGGTGTAACGCAACACTTCCCCGTCGTTCCTTGTAGGATTCGATGATTTTATCAATAATAATGCTGCTTTGTTCTTCGCGGTTTTCAAATTCAAACGGCATCAGTTCCGCATTCGCTTTCTTTGCAACATCATCCAGACAGATCTGTCGGATCTTCAATTCTTCACAGATTGGCTCGATTCCCGGAAGAGTACAGTTAAATTCTGAAAGAACTGCATCGATCGCTCCGGTTGCCAGGATTGCTTCACTTGTATAGTTGTTTCCTGCATGACCGTCAAATATTTCGGTATAGTGTGCGCCTCTGAGCTGTAAGTCCTGTCCTACGCAGGTACATCCTACCAGTTTGAATCCCTTTGCACCAACATCCTGCGCTTTTGTCTTTGCTTCTTCTGAAATCAGGCGTTCCTGAAGATCTACGAAAATCGTGTGCTGATGTCCGGTAATCATAATGTTGATGTAATCCGGATCGATCACACGCAGTCCTACCGGGGCCAGGCGAAGCTCCGGCTGTCCGAGCAAAACATCGTTGAGCAGATTGGTTAAGGTCAGCCCGTACACTCCGGTGGAAATACCAAGCTTCAGACAGTCGGTAAGCATATCCACAGGGTCGGAGTTCAGATTGGTGGAACATTTTACAACACCTTTGAATACCTCTGCTTTTGCACCGCCCGGCATGATTCCCAGTTCTTTCCAGCGTTTAATACGTGGTGCATATGCGATTTTCTCAATCAGTTCTGCAGAAACATATTCCGGTTTGTACAGATCGGCAAGTACGGCATCTGCCACTTTTTCTGCTTTTACATAGACATCTTCGTCTGTAATTCCAAACATCTCCGCCAGATGCTCCAGAGATTTCAGACCCTTTAATTCTCCTTTGATCTGGGCGGTTTTCTTCAGATTGAGGGCAGTATTCTCAACGATATGGATATAGCATCCGCTGCCGGAAGCCACTGCTCTTAAGAAATTGCGGGTTACGATCGTATCGGCATCGGCACCGCAGATTCCTCTCGGCGCATTTGGAGTGATGCGGCAAGGACCGTTGGAGCAGAGACGACAACAGACTCCCTGCAGTCCAAATCCACATTTTGTGCTCTGTCCTTCCACGCGGTGATGGGAAGTTTCCATCGGAAGCGAGCGGATAAAGCCTTCTAGAGGCTTGTCTGCGCTTTTGCATGTATTGCATCCATAACATTGATTCATTTTGTAAAATCCTCCTTTGATAAAACTGTACTAAAATAGTAAAGATTAAGGCAAAAAAACACTTACCGAAATAATTCGGCAAGAGATTTTTGTTTCATTTCCTGCACCAGCATATTCTGCAGCCGGCAGAATTCGTGATGTACCAGACATGGATTTTTCGGACTGTTCATAGAACAAGGATAACCCTCTTTCATACATTCTAAAAGAAGGATATCCGGATCTATGGCAGCGCAGAGATCATAGAGAGAAATCTCTGCAAGCTTTAAGTTGAGCGCATATCCCCCGTTGGTACCCCGACAGCTTTTTAAAAATCCGGACTTTTCCAGCTTTCTGGTAATCTTGTAAGTCATGGCAGAGGGCAGATGCTCCATCTCGCAGATCCGTGAGACACTGATTAACTCTCCGGAAGATAATGCACGCATGATGCGGATTGCATAATCACATTCTTTGGTAAATAACATATCTGACCTCCCTGACGTTTTGTCTCATCTTACAATATTGGACTGAAACAGTCAAGTATAATGGAAGCGGAAAAATAAAATAGGGATTATGCATAAAAAAGGCAGAGTTTTTGGGCGATAGGAATAAAAGAAAAGAGAGATATCTATACAATACCACCAAAGTCTACAAAGGAGATTGACAGATGTCAGGAGTTATGCCTATAATAAAATCAAGATATGAAACGGGTTTCAAAAAGTTTCACAGCAGCAAAAGAAAGAGGACATAAGATGGCAAGTATCAGAGAAGTTGCAAAGATCGCAGGAGTTTCACCTGCTACTGTATCGAGAGTGATGAATGGAACAGCGAATGTGGATGAGGAGAAGAAGCAAAGAGTTCTTGAGGCTATTCAAGAAACGGGGTTCAAACCAAATGAACTGGCGCGGGCATTGTTTAAGAAATCATCAAAGATTATTGGAATGATCGTTCCGAATATTGAAAATCCATTTTTCAGTGAAATCGCCAAAGCAGTGGAGGAGGAAGCCTTTCAAAACGGATATAAGATGCTGTTATGCAATTCAGCAAATAATCCGAAGAAAGAACGGATGAACATTCAGATGCTTGTACAGATGCAGGCAGATGGAATTGTGATCATGACCAACAGCGATCGGACCGGAAAGAAGATTGCAGAATGCGGACTTCCGGTTGTCGTGATGGACAGAAAGCTTTCTGAGGGACGGGAAATCGCATTTATCGAATCAGATCATTACAAAGGCGGAAAACTTGCGGCAGAGCATCTGATTGAATGCGGCTGTCAGCATATTGTGTGCCTGCGGGGACCGATGAAGTTTTCCAGCGGGCAGCAGCGTTATCAGGGATATGAGGATGTGTGCAGAAAGTATGGAAGAAAAGCTGTCTGGATCGACTGTGATTATGATTACGATGCCGGACTTGCGGCAGCAGAAGAACTGATTCGCAGATACCCGGATACCGATGGAATCCTGGCGAGCAATGACATGGCGGCAATGGCAGTCTATAAGGTGCTTCATCAGAACGGGCGAAGAGTCCCGGAAGATGTACAGCTGGTCGGATTTGACAATATTGAGTTCAGCAGGAGAATGACACCGGAGCTGACGACCATTTCCCAGCCCATTGAAGAAATGGGAAAACTGGCAGTACAGATGATCATCCATCATGGAGAAGAGATTTCGTATCAGAAAGAAAATATATTTGATGTTGAGCTGATCAGGCGTCAGACGACGAAAAAGAAAGGAGAAGCAGAATGAAACTGGCAGTAGTAGGAAGCATTAACATGGATATGACGGTGACCGCAGAGCGGATTCCGCTAAAAGGGGAGACACTTCGAGGAGACAGCCTTCATTATATTCCGGGAGGGAAAGGTGCGAATCAGGCGGTTGCTATGGCAAAGCTCGGAGCAAAAGTGGAGATGTTCGGATGTGTTGGAGATGACGCAAATGGTACCCGGTTATTGGAGAATTTCAAGAAAGTCGGTGTAGAGACGGGACATATCAAGGTTTTAGAGGGAGTTCCGACAGGGATTGCTATGATCACAGTCGGAGAAAATGACAATACGATCATCGTGGTTCCGGGAGCAAACGGGAAAGTGGACAGAGATTATATTGACAGGATCAAAGAGGAGCTGAAGACTTTTGATATGGTTGTGCTGCAGCAGGAGATTCCGCTGGATACGGTGTATTATGTTGTAGATTTCTGTTATGACAATCAGATTCCGGTAGTGTTAAATCCGGCTCCGGCGTCAAACGTTCCGTTGGAAGTGATCGAAAAAGTGACGTATGTAACACCAAATGAACATGAAGCGGTCCTGATTTTTGGAGAGGAGTATTCTACAGAGGACTTGTTAAGAGAGTATCCGGAAAAACTGATCATCACACAGGGCTCCAGAGGTGTGATTACTTGTTTGAAGAATGGAGAAATCTTGAGTGTACCGGCGAGAAAAGCGAATGTGGCAGATACGACCGGGGCAGGAGATACGTTAAACGGTGCATTTGCCCTGCAGAGAGCAAAAGGAGCGGATATGGAGACAGCACTTCGGTATGCGAATGTGGCAGCCAGCTTATCCACAGAAAAATTCGGGGCACAGAGCGGAATGTCGATGGCACAGGAAGTCGAAGAAGAATTGGAAAAACTGGGAGGAAGAGCATGAAACGACAGGGGATTTTAAACAGTGATATTTCCAGAGTGTTGTCTTATATGGGACATACGGACACAATCTGTATCGGAGACTGTGGACTGCCGATCCCGGATGAGACAGAACGGATCGATCTGGCCGTAAAATTCGGACAGCCGTCTTTTATGGATGTGTTGGAAGAAGTAGGGGCAGATATGAAAGTAGAGAAGATCATACTGGCAGAGGAGATGAAACTTCAGAATCCGGAGATACTCCGTCAGATCGAACAATTTTTTGCAAAGCATGAAACGGGTTTCAAACCAGAGATACAATTTGTTTTGCACAGCGATCTGAAAAAAATGACAAAAACATGCAAGGCAGTTATTCGAACCGGAGAGACAACGCCTTATGCAAATATTATTTTACAGTCGGGTTGTATTTTCTAAGAGAGGAGAACAGCTTATGGAAATTGAAATGAGAGGGATCAACAAGTCTTTTGGGAACAATGCCGTGTTGAACAATGCCGGATTTGTACTCAGTACCGGAGAAATTCATGCACTGATGGGAGAAAACGGTGCGGGAAAATCGACGTTGATGAAGATTTTGACAGGTGTTTATACAAAAGATGTGGGGCAGGTGATCGTGGACGGACAGGAAGTCTGCTACAAAAATGCCAGAGAAGCAGAAAAAGCAGGGATTGTATTTATCCATCAGGAACTGAACGTGTTATTTGATCTGACAGTAGAAGAAAATATGTTTCTCGGCAAAGAAATCAAAAAGAAGTGCGGTGTATGTGACAAAAAAGCAATGCGCCGGGAAGTAGAAAAAATCTTGAAACGCCTTGGAGTAGAGATCGATCCGGGACAGCGGATGGAAGAGCTTTCCGTAGGACAGCAGCAGATGGTTGAGATTGCAAAGGCGCTGATGGTAAATGCAAAGGTGATCATCATGGATGAGCCGACGGCAGCACTGACACAGAGTGAGACGAGAGTACTGTTTGAGGCTGCAAACGCGCTGCGTGAAAGGGGTGTCTCCATTGTGTATATCTCGCACCGGATGGAAGAGATTTTTGAACTGTGCGACCGGATTACGATCCTGAGGGATGGAACTTATATCGACACAAAGAAGATTTCTGAGACAGACATGAATGATGTAGTCAAAATGATGATCGGAAGAGAGATTGGAGAGCGGTATCCGCAGCGGAACGTAAGCATCGGTAATCGTGTTCTGGAAGTAAAAAATCTGACCTGTCCGGGCGTATTTGAAAAGGTTTCTTTTGAAGTGCATGCAGGGGAAGTGCTGGGAGTATCCGGGCTGATGGGAGCCGGAAGAACGGAGATTATGCAGGCAATCTTCGGAAATATGCCGCATGTGACGGGAGAGATTTTTCTGAATGGAAAACAGATCGAGAACAAAACGCCGAAACAGGCAATGAAAAACGGAATCGGATTTATCACAGAAGACCGGAAAGTAGAAGGGCTGATGCTGGAAGAGAGCATTATGAAAAATATTTCTCTCGCAAATCTGAAGCGTATTTCCAGACACGGGGTGATCCAGAGAGAGAAAGAAAAAGAGCTGGTCAAAAAGGGGATCGAGGAGTTACATATCCGGTGTTTTGGACCGCAGCATGAATGTAATAACTTAAGCGGTGGAAACCAGCAGAAGGTTGTATTTGCAAAATGGATGTACACGAATCCGAAAGTGCTGATTCTGGATGAACCAACCCGCGGTGTGGATATTGGGGCAAAAAAGGAAATCTACAGTATTATCAATGATCTTGCCGCAAAGGGAGTGGCGATCATTATGGTATCTTCCGAACTGCCGGAAGTGCTCGGAATGTCTGACCGGGTAATGGTAGTAAGAGAAGGTCTGGTGAGAGGATTTTTAAGCAAAGAAGAGGCAAATCAGGAAAATATTATGATTCTGGCGACAGGAGGAAATCTCAATGAATAAGAAAAAAGCGGCAAATTATATACAAGATCTGGGAGCGCTGATCGCGCTTGTATTGTTAATTGTTGTGATCGGAGCGATCAGTCCGGAATTCCGGACAGTGGGGAACTTCTTATCACTGCTTCGACAGTCTTCTATTAACGGGCTCATCGCATTTGGTATGACTTGTGTCATTCTGACAGGCGGGATTGACCTGTCTGTAGGTTCGGTACTTGCTCTGACGACGGCATTGTGTGCAGGATTTATTTCAGGCGGAATGCCGGTGGGACTGGCAATGATCCTGGCGCTGGTGATCGGAACCGGATTTGGATGTATCAGTGGATTTCTTGTAACAAAAGGCAGATTACAGCCCTTTATTGCAACGTTGATTACAATGACCGTGTTCCGTGGACTGACGATGATCTATATGGATGGAAAACCGATCTCCAACCTGGGAGACAGCTTTACACTGAAAGTGGTAGGAAAAGGAAACTTTTATCACATTCCGATTCCGGTCATCTTGTTTTTACTGATTTTTGTGATCTTCTTATTCGTACTGCAGAAAACAACTTTCGGACGTCATATTTATGCGACAGGAAGCAATGCAAAAGCAGCCAATCTGGCAGGAGTCAATATTGACTGCACAAAACTGGCAGCTTATGCGATTTCCGGATGTATGGCTGCACTTTCCGGGTTGATTTTATTATCCCGTCTTGGTTCTGCACAGCCGACACTGGGCGAGGGTTATGAGCTGGATGCGATCGCAGCCGTAGCACTTGGCGGAACGAGTATGAATGGCGGACGTGGAAAGATCTGGGGAACGTTTATCGGCGTTCTGATCATTGCAGTACTGAACAATGGACTGAATATTCTGGGTGTATCTTCCTATTATCAGGATGTGGTAAAAGGAATTGTAATTTTGATCGCGGTATTGTCTGACAGAAGACGATAAGAGAGGAGAATACGGTATGAGAATGAAGAGATTTGTAAGTGTACTGGCTGCGGCAGTTATGGTGTTTGGTGTGACCGGCTGTAATGCGATTACGATTGACGGAGAAACAGAAAACGTATCCGGAGAAGCGGCAGGAAATGGAAGTATCGGATTTTCTGTCTCTACATTAAATAACCCATTCTTTGTCACATTAAGTGAAGGTGCAAAAGAAAAGGCAAAAACAGAAGGGGAAAAACTGATCGTGGTAGACGCCGGGGATGACGCGGCAAAACAGACCAGCGATATCGAAGATCTGATTTCAAAAAATATCAGTGTCCTGATCGTAAATCCGGTGGATTCCGATGCAGTTGCACCGGCAGTGAAGGATGCGGTTTCAAGAGGAATTAAAGTGATCTCAGTAGACCGCGGTGTAAACGGAGTAGACGTAGACTGTGCCATTGCTTCTGACAATGTGGAAGGTGCGAAAATGGCAACAGAATATATGGTATCACTTCTTGGAGAAAATGCAAAAGTAGCAGAACTGGAGGCCGTTTCCGGAGCCAGTGCAACGATCGAGCGAGGAAAAGGATTCCATTTGGTGGCAGATAAAAAGCTGAATGTTGTTTCCAAACAGACCGCGAACTTCAATCGTTCTGAGGGAATGAGTGTTATGGAAAATATGCTGCAGGCAAATTCCGCAATTCAGGGTGTATTTGCACATAACGATGAGATGGCACTTGGAGCAGTGGAAGCAGTTGGAAACAAGAAAATCCTGGTGGTTGGTTTTGATGCGACAGACGATGCAGTCGCAGCAGTCAAAGCAGGAAAAATGGCAGCAACTGTGGCACAGAAACCGAATCTGATGGGAGAGACAGCAGTTGAGACCGCGATTCAGATTTTGCAGGGTGAAACAGTGGAAAAAACCATCCCGGTGGAAGTGGAGCTGATTACAAAAGAGAGTGTGAAATAAAAGAAAATCGTAAAAATCGTCTTTTGCTTGAGGAAAGTAAAAGGCGATTTTTTATGGGGAATCTTGCACAAAAATCTGCAAAATAGCAGTGAGGAATGGAAGTGTTATTCTATTTATGAAATTTTTATTGGACACTTCATATTCCTCGTGTTAGACTTTATTCATAACATTTCAGGAGAACGGATATTTCTTTTTATTTCCATGTTCTCTTCTTTATTTTCAAAAAACAAATCCAGATGAAATCATCAAATTTTCAATCTAATTCACAAACCATCAGGAGGAACCGCTTATGAGCAATGGATTAAAACAATATTTTCCAATGATTCAAACCCGAGAGGAGCTTTGTAAAAAAATTCAAACTACCCCTGAATTAAAATTTCTGTTTGATTCGTGGGACGAATCCCAACAAGAAGAATTTCTGCAATTTTGCACAGGAATGCAGGGTGTCAAAATACTTTACGATTCTTTTTTCAAAGAAATTTTAAATCCGGATACTGCACCTTCACGTCTGGAAGAATTACTGTCACTGATATTACAACGGCATATTCGTATTTTACACGTACTTCCAAACGATTCTTCCCGAATTGCAGAAGAAAATGCTTTGCTTATTATGGATATTGTTGTTCAACTGGAAGATGGAAGCATTGCAAACATTGAAGTGCAAAAAATAGGATATTCCTTTCCCGGACAACGCAGCGCATGCTATTTGGCTGATCTTTTACTCCGGCAATACAAACGTGCCAAAAATGAACGGAAAAAGAAATTCAGCTATCGGGATATAAAAAGCGTGTATACCATTGTTTTTATAGAAAAAAGTTCCGGAGAGATGAAACGGCACAAGCAGGATTATGTCCACCATTTTTGTCAAAAGTCAGATACAGGACTTCATATGGAGCTTCTGCAGGAATTCGTTTTCATCCCACTTGACATCTATCGGGAAACCCGTCACAATAAA